>OGOK01000012.1_pt1 | contig 185253 bp, 181 predicted proteins | sample 1552661 | NCBI WGS metagenome assembly OGOK01 (sample SAMEA2580172, study PRJEB22360) | human gut metagenome | biome: human gut; feature: human-associated habitat; material: faeces | place: Denmark | collected 2008/2010
TCAAGGAATACCATAAAGGATGCTGCACGTCTGGCTATGGCACGGTGGTATTATAAAGTAGAAGAAGCAGGGATGCATTCTTTTAACGTCATTGCCGCTACTTTTTATGAACACTATGATGAAATACTGAATTTCTACAACCATCGTTCTTCAAATGCAATGGCAGAATCTTTCAATGCTAAAATTAAACTGTTCAGAGCAAACCTAAGAGGCGTAGCTGACAAGAGGTTCTTCCTTTTCCGCATTGCTAAACTATATGCGTATCCCCACTAAAAAGCTACTGACTCAAAATAAGTGCTGTTTTCAAACTGAGCCGAAATATCATAAAGACAAAGAGATATATCATCGCTGATATATCTCTTTTTTTGAGCCTCTTGTCGGATTCGAACCAACGACCCCGAGATTACAAATCACGTGCTCTGGCCAACTGAGCTAAAGAGGCGGGTGGGTAAGCTATCTACATCGCGCCGCTACAACCGGCTACCCTTGCTGCGGTCAAACCCTGGGGGATTCACAGGGAGCTGGCCGTATAGGACTTACCCGGGCACAAAAGTAGATATTTTTTCTTAGATAACAATAGCATTCCACAAAAAAATGCACAAAATTTTCTATCTACTTAGAAACGAAACAATTAAAAAAAACATATTTCACAATAAATCTTTTCTCCATAATTTTATAAAAGTCTCGGCCTGTATTGTTCCTAAAAAAATTTACATTTGTATCCTATAAATAATAGCCCATTCACAAAAAAGGAATCATGTTGCAAAAAATTAAAGAGCGTATATTTGCCGGCGGAGAAATTACCCCCGACGAAGCATTAGAATTAGCACAAAAAGCCATTCGTTCGGACCTATATACTGCTGCCGACGAAATCCGTAAAAAATTCTGTAATAAAACGCTTGATACTTGCTCGATCATCAATGCCCGTTCTGGTCATTGTCCCGAAAACTGCAAATGGTGCGCCCAATCGGCCCATCATCACACCCAAATAGAAACATACGACGCCATACCTATACATGAAGCTATATCCATTGCCCGTTTGAACGAACAACAAGGAATAAAAAGATTGTCTTTGGTCACCAGCGGGAGAAGGATAAAAGCCTCGGAAATAGACTATTTCTGCGATATTTATCGAAAAATGGGAGAAGAAACCCACTTACACCTTTGCGCCTCTATGGGACTATTGAAACGAGAAGAATTAGAGAAACTGAAAGCCGCCGGAGTAAAACGTTATCACTGCAACTTAGAAACAGCCTCGTCCTATTTTTCCGAGCTATGTACCACACATACCATTGAACAAAAAAAAGAAACGATTCGGACAGCCCAAAAGTTAGGAATGGAAATCTGTTCCGGTGGAATCATCGGTATGGGAGAAAATATGAAACAACGTATCGAATTGGCTTTTGAACTAAAAGAATTAGGGGTCTGTTCTGTTCCCATGAATATATTGAATCCCATACCGGGAACACCTCTGGAACATATGCCCCCCATCAGCGACGAGGAGATTTTAGTTACAATCGCAATTTTCAGATTCATACTGCCACGGACGTTCATTCGATTTGCCGGAGGGCGGGCGAGGTTATCCAGAGAAACACAAAAGCAAGCACTATCGGCCGGAGTAAACGGACTATTGATGGGCGACATGCTCACAACGCTGGGATCGGGAGTAAACGAAGACAAATCATTAGCCCGAGAAGCGGGATACGATCCTCTATAATATAATAAAAAGCCTGTCGCATGCGACAGGCTTTTCTCGTTTATCCAAATTCCCTGTTCTTCACAGAACATTCCATTTCAGTCACTTGGTTCCAGTTGAAAAACTTGCTCTACCGATTTATTGAATACTTGGGCTATTTTCAACGCTAACACCGTAGAAGGCACAAATTTACCAGTCTCGATTGCATTGATGGTTTGTCGGCTCACCCCTACTACATCGGCCAAATGCTGCTGGGTTATACGAAGTTCGGCACGCTCCACTCGTATTCTATTCTTCATCTCTCAACGACTTTTTAAGTTTCCACAATTTCATTTCAAAGACAATCAAGAAAATAATAATATTCGTAAACATATTAAAGACCAAGACATTCAAAAACAGAAGCTCGTAACAAAAAAGAGATAAAATAATCAAAACAGACGAATTGATATACAAGGCTATCAACAACGAGTTCAATCTTATCCGCCCGATTAATTCATCTTCGACTCTCTCACGTGAACATGCCACAAATAAACAACCCAAGCAAATGCCTATAATGGCGACATTATTCAATATTTTTCCAACCCAATCCAAAGTCAGGACTCTTTTCATAGCCAAAGGAATCCATTCGGGTAGCAAGAAAGATGGAAAACCATTATAACCGTCTATCGTCATCAGTACTCCCAGCACAAATGTTGGAACCAGAATAATCCAGCCGACTTTCTTAAAGCCATTAGGCAACAAAAAGATTTTTTCCATAATAACAATTATTTTAAGTAATCGATAAAAGAAATAGCTATTGCACAAATGTAAAGTATATTTTACATATAGACAAATATAAGCGACTTTTTTTTACAAAAAATCTTACAGAAAAGCTATGAAGCCTCTGAACACTTCCAACATGGCGTGGGAATCTTCATTCAAACCTATTATCTAAAAAATGGATTTTTCCCGCAAGACTCTGCACTTCCGACCAAATGCTTAACAGTCTTGCAATAACGGATAATGTCGGCGTTTGTGTGTTGTGTTTCAGGTAGATAGATAGGATAACAAGATTGGTAAAACTCAAGACTTTTGTATCATTGAGCACAATCAAACTTTGCAAAGGTAAAACTTTATTCTTAAACTCAAACTTTTTAGGGTTATTTTTTTGACAAAAAAGATTTTTAACCCGATACAAGCCATAGAATTCGAAAAAAGAATAAATTAACAATGCAAAACACTCGCGCAATTTTTCTATTACGCCCTAAATCGTTAAAACTTTCATGAAGACTGCTCTTTCCCATTTGTCCAATCACAACATTTATCGTAAATTTGACTGGTATTTAATACAAAGTAATGATCAGCTACTTACAAATAGAAAATCTCACAAAGTCGTTCGGAGACCGGATTCTCTTCGAAAATATATCGTTAGGTATCGGTGAAGGAGACCGAATAGGATTAATTGCCAAAAATGGAGCGGGGAAAACGACTTTACTGAATATTCTGGCGGGGAAAGAAAATTATGACAGTGGAAACATTGTATTCCGGAATAATTTACGGGTAGGATACTTGGAACAATCCCCCTCCTATCCGCCAGAACTCACAGTTATACAAGCCTGTTTCCAGTCCGACAACGACACTGTTCGTTTAATAGCCGAATACGAACAGGCTCTACAAACCGACGATCCTATCGGCCTGCAAGAACTACTCGACCGCATGGACCACTACAAGGCATGGGATTACGAGCAAAGAGCCAAACAAATTCTTTCGCAGCTCAAAATCAATAACTTCGATCAGCCTGTAAAAGAATTGTCCGGCGGACAACTGAAACGACTGGCGTTAGCCAATGTCTTAATTACCGAACCCGACTTGCTCATTCTCGATGAACCGACGAATCATCTGGACATCGATATGACCGAATGGTTGGAAGAATTTTTACGCCGCACCAACATAACCCTATTGATGGTCACGCACGATCGCTATTTTCTCGATCGAGTATGCAATCAAATTGTCGAAATCGACAATCATACACTATACAATTATAACGGTAATTACAGCTACTATCTTGAAAAACGGGAAGAGCGCATAGAAATACATAATGCCGAAATCGACCGGGCCCGCAATTTAATGCGTACCGAGTTGGACTGGATAAGGCGACAGCCACAAGCCCGGGGCACAAAAGCAAAATACCGTGTGGATGCTTTTTATGAATTACAAGCGAAAGCCCGTCAAGAAAAATCAGACGGGCAAGTACGGCTCGAAGTAAAATCGTCATACATCGGTTCAAAGATATTCGAGGCAAAAGGTATCTGTAAAAAATTCGGAGACCTGAAAATAATCGAAAACTTCGATTATACTTTTGCCCGCTATGAAAAAATGGGTATCGTAGGTAACAACGGAACCGGAAAATCGACCTTCATCAAAATGCTCGTCGGTGAAATTCAACCCGATCGAGGACGATTCGATATAGGAGAAACGGTAAAGTTCGGCTATTATAGCCAAGATGGGTTACATTTTAATGAACAGATGAAGGTCATCGATGCCGTAAGAGATATAGCAGAAGAAATTTCACTTGGCGACGGACGTAAGCTGTCCGCATCTCAATTCTTGCAGCATTTTCTCTTTACCCCCGAGACACAACACAGCTATATATATAAATTAAGTGGAGGAGAACGCCGACGCCTATATTTATGTACGATACTCATCAGTAATCCCAATTTTTTGGTACTGGACGAACCGACCAACGACTTGGATATCGTTACTCTTAACGTCCTTGAAGATTATCTCCGTAATTTCAAAGGGTGTCTCATTGTCATCTCCCACGACCGATATTTCATGGATAAAGTAGTAGATCACCTACTTGTGTTCAAAGGAAACGGAGAACTAAAAGACTTTCCCGGTAACTATACCGATTATCGTGAATGGAAAGAAACACAGGAACAAAAGGCTAAAAGCGAACAGGCAGAAAAAGCAAAGCAAGACAATAAAAAGACTACTGCCGAAAAAAGAAATACATCTGACAATACCCGACGACGCCTTTCTTTTAAAGAGAAAAAAGAGCTGGAACAATTAGAAATGGAAATCGCTGCGCTGGAAGAAGAGAAAAAAACAATCGAAACGAACCTTTGCAGCGGAACCTTAAGCATAGAGGAACTCACGCTGCAATCCAAAAGATTGCCGGGAATCAACGAAAACCTCGATGAAAAGACATTACGCTGGCTCGAACTAAGTGAAATCGAAGGGTAGTTATATACAAAAGGCGATAGACCGTATCTCTATCGCCTTTTGTTATATCACATGCTCAAACCTCACCTTTGAAAATAAGCGTATTTCGGTTCTGTGGGTTTATAAGAATCATCGTCCCACAAAGTACTGGTAATCATCAAATCGGCACTGTATCGGTTGCAAGCGATAGGCACATTGTGTACTCTACACTGACGAAGCAACATCTGTATATCGGCCTCGTGTGGTTGAGGATTCAAATCATCGATCAAAAAGATAGCCAAATCGACTTGATGACGAACCACCAATGCGGCAATTTCGGCATCTCCCCCCAACGGACCCGAATTCATACAAGTCACATCGGCCGGAATATTCAATTCGTCGAATGCCTCCTTAATCAATCGGCCGGTAGTACCTGTACAAACCAAATGGTGATGAGACAACAACTCGGCATTATGTTTCACCCACTCTACCATATCGGCCTTACGATTATCATGCGCCACTAGCGCGATAGTTAATCTTTTTTTCATAGCTTTATTTTTTTAAGATTGAACAGTTTGAAATTTTTGTCTGATTTTCCGTTGATGTATCCACAAGGCCATAACAGCTATCACGAATGCGATAAAATCAGAGATAGGCATACTCAACCAAACTCCGTTCGTAGACCAGTAAGTCGGTAAAATCAACAACAACGGCAATAAAAACAATAATTGTCTCGATAAGGATAAAAATATAGATACCGGAGCCCTACCTATCGACTGAAAGAAATTGGAAATTACAATCTGGCAACCGACAAACGGGAACATGGCGCAACTGATACGAAGACCGGTCACAGACAAATCGACCAACTCCTCGCTGGTTGTAAACATCGCTACAATAGCATGGGGAAATAATTCGCTCAATACAAAGCCCACCGTAGTAACGACCACACCCGCCGTAATCCCATATCGCAATGTTTTGCGAACACGGTCATATTGCTTGGCTCCATAGTTATACCCCACGATAGGCTGCATTCCCTGTGTGATTCCCATAACGATCATAACGAACAACATCAAAGTACGGTTCACAATACCATAAGCACCGATAGCCAAATCTCCACCAGTATGTTGCAACGCATTATTAATAAAAATCACCACCACACAGGCACAAACATTCATCAAAAAAGGAGACATGCCTATGGAAAATATTTTAGCGACTACCCGCACTTTCAACCGGGAGTACCGACGGTCAAAATGAATAAAGTTTTTTTTGTTCGCAAAATGAACGAGCACCCACACCATAGCGACAGTCTGAGACACGACTGTTGCCAACGCTGCACCCCGTATTCCCCAATCGAATGAAAATATAAATATCGGAGCCAAAATAATATTACACCCCACAGTCAACAATGACGAAAACATTGCCTTACGAGGATACCCCGTAGCCCTCATTACGTTATTCAGCCCTATAAACACATAAGTTATAGGAGTCCCCAGTAAAATTACTTGCATGAAATCACGAGCATAAGGCAATGTATCGTGGCTTGCCCCGAAAAACAATAATATGGAATCAAGAAATAAAAAAGTCAAACCGCCAAAGCAAACAGCATTGATTATACACATAATCAAAACATTATGTACGACCTCCGTTGCTCGCACTTTATCTTTCTGGCCTAAAAAAATAGAACTGATAGTAGCACCGCCTATACCGACCAATGTACAAAAAGCGACTACCAAATTCATCAACGGGAAAGTAATTGCCAAACCTGCGATAGCCAATGCACCCACCCCATGACCTATAAATATACTATCTATAATATTATATAGCGATGTAACAGTCATCGCTATAATAGCCGGTACAGAATACTGAATCAACAACTTGCCAATCGGCTCGGTTCCAAGTATCAACGGCGAATTACGCTCTGCCATAATCTCTAATTTCACAATTACGATACAAAGGTACGAATTATTCAGGAGCTAAAACAGGAGCATAAGCATTTTATAACATAAAGATACTTCAAATAGCTACGCCCTATATTTTTCACATAAAATATTATTGGTCCATTCAACTATCATAAAAAATAAAAATATCTGAAATCAGAACCGTTTTTTGAGACTTCTTGTTATATTTGAAATACTTTATCTATATTTGTAGAATATAGGATACGGTTCAGCAGAGCCAATTCGGAAATATGATTTCCGTTTGCCTCTGCACTCACCTTTCGCTATGTTTGTCATGAAACCATTAATTAAATAGAATTATGAAAAAGTTTTTATTCTTGGTTATATTGAGTTTGACTTTATTTTCCTGCGAGGGTCCTATGGGACCACAAGGTCCTCAGGGAGTTCCGGGCGAAGGAATGTTTTGGAAGTACTACACCTACACAGTAAAATCGCAAGACTGGCAACTTGTGACATCGCCCGACGGATTAAATACGTATTACATGTATGAGTTCCAAAATAAAGATATTACAGACGATTTGTATATCGACGGATATGTCTTGGGGTACTTGGTACAATCTCCGGGGGCAGACAACGAAGTCATCACCCCTCTACCTTATACGATACATAAAGGCGAGGCAGACGGGGATAATGCGCTGCTTTGGACCGAAACTTACACCTACGATTACATGCCGGGAAGCGTAGCTTTTTATGTGCAATACAGCGATTTTATCGAGCAACAGCCCGGAGATATGGTATTTCGTTTAGTCCTTAATAATTAATAACCGTCTTTTCGATTCTTCGAAATAAAAATAAACGAGGCCATCTTTAATAAAGAAATGGCCTCGTTTATTTTATGTAGCAAACTAATGATTCAACAAGCCTTAAAGCTCATATCGAGACCTTTTACCGAATGAGTGAGAGCTCCCACCGAGACAAAATCGACACCACTCTCAGCGTAATCTCGAATCGTATCGAAAGTAATACCTCCCGAAGACTCTATTTCATATTTCCCACCCACAATTTTCACAGCCTCTCTTGTCAATTCAGGCGAGAAATTATCGAGCATAATACGGTCCACACCGCCCACTCGCATAACCTCTTTCAATTCGTCCAAATTACGCACCTCTATCTCAATTTTCAAATCCTTGCCTTTGGCCTTTAAATAATCATGACAACGAGAGATAGCGTTCTCTATACCACCGGCAAAATCCACATGATTATCTTTCAGCAAAATCATGTCGAACAATCCGATACGATGATTCACGCCACCACCTATCTTCACAGCCTCTTTTTCGAGCATACGCATGCCCGGAGTTGTCTTGCGGGTATCGAGAATGCGAGTATGCAATCCTTCGAGTTTTTTCACATACCGGTGAGTCATCGTAGCGATACCGCTCATGCGCTGCATCACATTGAGCATAAGACGCTCGGTTTGCAATAATGATTGTACGCGTCCTTCGACCACAAAAGCCACATCGCCGGGTTTTACCGCAGTCCCGTCCTCGATATAAACCGTCATTTTCAAATCGGGATCGAAACGGTGGAATATTTTTCGGGCAATCTCTACTCCGGCCAAGATACCCGGCTCCTTGATCAACAACCTCGACTTCCCCATCGCCGTATCCGGGATACAACACAAAGTAGTGTGGTCACCATCTCCTATATCTTCGGCAAAAGCCAAATCTATCAATTCATCTATCAACTGCTCTTTCGTTTTCATCTTTCAATACGTTTTCATTTATTCTCAAAAATACAATTATCAATTGATTGCAAAGTTACAAATTAATCCCGACTCTATTGTAAAATCAAAAATATAACCTTTAAACCGCCCACTAATTCTTTACAAAATATTACATTTACAAAAAAATTTGAGTACCATGAAAAAAGCTCTGAATATAGACCAACAAATAGCCAAACTTAAATCTCATGGAATGGAATTTGACAATGAAGAAAAAGCAAAAGAAATTCTACTTGACATAGGTTACTACCGCTTGGGGTTCTATTCATTTCCTTTTGAAACAACATTCCCTCGAATAAACAATCGAGACCACAAGCTAAAAAAAGGGACGACATTCAAAAGTGTATACGATTTATATGAATTTGACACTAAACTCCGAAGAATATTGCTAAATGCCCTTGATAGAATAGAGGTAAATATACGCACTCAAATCATATATACCGTATCAAACTATTATACAGACTCTCCAACATGGTTCGCCAATCCCGATATTATGAAATCCGATTTCATTAGTAACTTCGATATCATGGTATATAAAGCAATGCAAGACAATCCCATTATTAAACGGCATCACCAAAGATACCCAGACGACAAATACCCTCCCGCTTGGAAAACTATTGAATTTATGACATTAGGTAATATCGTATCGCTCTATAAATCGATAAAAAGCGAGCGATTAAAATATATAATCGCCCAGCATTATGGATGCTCAACCGGCGTATTCATTAACTATTTAGATACCATACGAGTAATTCGGAATCGGTGCGCTCATGGTAGTTGTATTTATAACATATCTATACCGATAGGCATAAAAGCTATTCCTGCAAATATAGACAGAGATAGTCGCCACAATATAAATGGCGTTATCGCCGTGATAAAATATATTTTGGGAACAATATCAAAGAACCGGAAAGAAGATCTGAATAACGAAATTATCAGCACTTTTAAAAATATACAATCTCAAGAAACAAAAAAGATTGTAGCCGATTGCACAAAAATAATCATATAAAATTTGGAATTCGAGATTCTTTGATTTATCTTTGTTCCCCTGAAAGTGCCCATATAGGCTATTTAAGTCACTATATCTGCACTCTAAAAAGGATGTAAGGGATTCAAACGCGTATTGAATCCCTTTATTATTTCTATGCCGAAGTAAAAGAGACTACTAATCCAACTTTGATAAATACAAAAAAGCCGTAACTTTGTCCTTATGAAAATAGTGCTATTGGTTGTCGGGAAAACAGTCGAATCTCATTTTATACAAGGAATCGAAGAATACAGCAAACGATTGGCTCACTATGTGCCGTTCGAAATTGCAGTCATTCCCGAACTCCGCAACACCAAAAGCCTGAGTACCGACCAACAAAAAGAGCGAGAAGCCGATTTCATCTTGAAAAGTTTCCTGCCCGGCGATTACATTGTCCTGCTCGATGAACATGGAAAGGAGTTTACCTCCACGCAGTTCGCCACCTATTTGGAAAAGAAAATGTCAAACGTTGCCAAACGCTTGATATTTGTCATTGGCGGCCCTTATGGTTTTTCCCAACGCATATACAATGCAGCACAAGAAAAAATTTCTCTTTCAAAGATGACCTTTTCTCACCAGATGATTCGCCTCATCTTCACCGAACAACTCTATCGGGCTATGACTATTCTCAATAACGAACCCTATCACCACGAATAAATATGAATTGTTTTCATTACAAAATTCTATCCGTCTTCATTATCTCACTTTCTCTCTTTACTTTCCCGACAAACGCAAAAGAATACAGCAGTGAAATAGGCACGTTGTGGAATTTTACGGTATCCAAACAAATAAATCGGATAAATCTGCAAATACAGCAAAACGTATGGACACTTGGTAAATATTACGAACGATACATGCCCATTGCGGTCGTCTCCTATACTGCCGTCCCGAAATACCTCAAATTAAATGCGCTGTACTACTATATGAATCAACAGACAGCTCCGAATATTTATAAGAATCGTCATCGTTATCAACTGGGAGCCACTTTTTCCTATCCTGTACACCGATTCTCCCTATCGCTGAATTCCCGATTTGAGTCCACCTATACCATAGGGACGGCCAAACCATCGAACAAATGGCGAAACAAAATACTTCTCAGTTACACCATACCCGACACCCGATGGACTCCGTTTATCCATACCGATATATTTCTTTTTCTGAATGGTAAACAGTCAGGAGAATTGGATAGAATATGGTATGATGCAGGGGTAGAATATCGAATAGACAAAAAAAATTCCATCGAATGCAAAGTTCGAGAAGAACATCTCATGAGTAAGACACCCCAACAGCTCAATACGTTTATCTCCTTAGGTTATAAATTGAAACTATAATCCCCCTATTCCATCTTGCGATACACTTTGGGGGGGACAGAAAAACGAGTCCACAAATTCAAGGATAAATGGAAAGATTAAAAAATCTTCGAGATTCAATCCACCCAAAATAAATCGCTCATAACATCATCGGAAGTAAAAAGGCCCTTACGAGTTATGCGCATAATATTGTCGGTCACTACGAGTCGCCCTGCACGGATATGAGCCAGAGCTTGTTCCAAGCAATATCGCATGCGCTCAGCCCCAAAGTCGTCTTCGAGTTTTTTCAGATCCAATCCCCAACAGGTGCGAAGCGATGTAAGTATGTATTCATTATATAAACTATCGACCGTCTCTTTCTCTTCCATATATGCAACATGTCCCGTTTGCAAAGCCTCCATATATTCCGACAATGAGGAAGGATTAATACGCCTGCTCTTCCCATCGTAGCTATGAGCCGCCGCACCTAAACCCAGATACGGTACACCTTTCCAATAAGATGTATTATGAAGTGCATAACGCCCAGAGCGGGCGAAATTGGAAATCTCGTAATGCTCATATCCAGAAAAACCCAACACATCGATAAGTGTCTCGAACATCTGTAAGGATTCTTCTTCCTCACACTCTTTCACCAGTCCTTTTTCCCTCATTCTCCACAACGCCGTACCTTCCTCATAAATTAAATTATATGCTGAAATATGCGGAACATTCAAGGTTACGGCTTGTCTCAAATTGTTCGTCCAACGTTCTACGGTCTGTCCCGGCAAACCATATATGAGGTCTATACTGATATTTTCATATCCGGCACAAAGGCAATTATCGACTGCCTCCATCGCCGCATGAGCCGTATGACGCCGACGTAGAAAAACAAGATCCGAATCGTCGAAACTCTGTATTCCCATACTTAGCCGGTTAACCGGAGTATCCTTTAATTGACTTATAAAAAGAGGTGTCACATCATCGGGATTCACTTCAAGAGTAACCTCCTTACAAACCGACCAATCGACAACTGTGGAAAGAGTTCGAAACAAACGACCTCGTTCCGACGGCGATAAACTGGACGGAGTCCCCCCTCCAAGATACACCGTAAAAACAGGTTCGTCCCTTAGCTCATGTATTCTCAATTCAAGTTCCCGACAAACGGCATCTATATAGCCACGCTTGAACGAAAAATCGGTCGAGGAAAAGAAGTCGCAATAAACACAGCGGCTTGCACAAAACGGTATATGAATATAAAGCCCAGCCATTACTCGACAAAAATACAAAACTTCGATTCACAAACAATGTTTTGTAACATAGTTCTTACCATTGCTTTTTAAAAATATAATTCATAATTTGCGAACGCTTTGTTAAAACGTAACCAAGTGTTTTTGTTTTATTAAAACTTTAATATCATGAAAGTCTATCAATCTCACGAAATCAAAAACATTGCTCTATTGGGCAGCAAAGGTTCAGGCAAGACCACCCTCGCAGAAGCTATGCTCTACGAGTGTGGTGTAATAAAACGTCGCGGAACCGTCGAAGGGAAAAACACCGTCTCGGACTATTTTCCTGTGGAAAAAGAGTATGGATATTCCGTCTTTTCCACAGTTTTTTATGCCGAATTTTTAGGTAAAAAGCTCAATGTTATAGACTGTCCGGGAGCAGACGACTTTGTAGGAAGCGCTATAACAGCCCTTAACGTAACAGACACGGGAGTAATTGTCATCGACTCTCAATATGGAGTCGAAGTAGGAACTCAAAACATCTTCCGTACTGCTGAAAATCTGAATAAACCTATTCTTTTTGCCATGAACCAACTTGATGGTGAAAAGGCAGATTACGACAATGTAATCAACCAAATGCACGAAACATTCGGTAACCGAATTGTACAAGTGCAATATCCGCTTAGTTGCGGTCCGTCGTTCAATGCCATGATCGACGTCCTACTCATGAAAATGTATAGCTGGTCGCCCGAAGGCGGTACACCCACCATATCCGAAATTCCCGAAAGCGAAATGGAAAAAGCCCGGGAATTAAACCAAAAATTAGTTGAAGCCGCTGCTGAAAACGATGAGACCCTTATGGAAAAATTCTTCGAGCAAGGTTCTCTCACCGAAGATGAAATGCGGGAAGGCATCCGCAAAGGTCTCATCACACGCAGCATATACCCTGTATTCTGTGTAAGCGCATTACGCGATATGGGAGTACGACGTATGATGGAATTCCTCGGCAACGTAGTCCCCTTTGTCTCCGAAATGCCCAAACCCGAAAATACAGCCGGAGAAAAAATCGCTCCCGATGCCAATGGTCCTACAAGTATATACTGCTTTAAAACCACGGTCGAACCCCATATCGGAGAAGTATCTTATTTCAAAGTAATGTCTGGAACCGTACATCAAGGAGACGATTTGATTAATGTGAACCGAGGTGACGGACGTGAACGTTTGGCTCAATTATTCTGTGTTTGCGGACAAATTCGTACTCCGGTAGAAGAACTTGTAGCAGGAGACATAGGAGCATCGGTAAAACTAAAAGATGTGCGCACTGGTAATACACTCAACGCAAAAGGGTGCGATTATCATTTCGATTTTATCAAATACCCAGCTCCCAAATATCAACGAGCAATAAAACCGGTCAATGAATCCGATGCCGAAAAATTAAGTGAGATTCTCACTCGTATGCATGAAGAAGACCCTACGTGGCAAATAGAACAATCCAAAGAATTGAAACAAACGATTGTTTCGGGACAAGGAGAATTTCACTTACGCACTTTAAAATGGCGTATTGAGAATAACGATAAACTTGCCGTTGAATTCATAGAGCCTCGCATACCCTATCGGGAAACAATTACTAAAGCGTCTCGGGCGGATTATCGTCACAAAAAACAATCGGGTGGAGCCGGACAATTTGGAGAAGTACATCTCATCGTAGAGCCTTATTATGACGGAATGCCAGCACCCGACACTTACAAATTCAACAACCAAGAATTCCGTATGAATGTACGCGATACCCAAACGATAGATCTTGAATGGGGAGGAAAATTGGTGGTTTGTAACTGTATTGTTGGAGGTGCTATCGACGCTCGGTTTATTCCTGCTATTGTCAAAGGATTGATGGATCGTATGGAACAAGGGCCGCTCACTGGTTCTTACGCCCGCGATGTCAGAGTTTGTATCTATGACGGGAAAATGCACCCGGTAGACTCTAATGAAATATCTTTCCGATTAGCTGGACGTAATGCATTCAGCGAGGCATTTAAAAACGCAGGACCGAAAATTCTCGAACCTATATATGATGTCGAAGTTCTTACCCCAGCCGATGTCATGGGCGATGTCATGAGCGATCTGCAAGGACGACGCGCCATTATTATGGGCATGTCCAGTGAAAAAGGATTTGAAAAAATCACGGCAAAAGTACCTTTAAAGGAAATGTCTTCCTATTCAACAGCTCTCAGTTCGATTACCGGAGGGCGCTCATCTTTCTCTATGAAATTTGCATCTTATGAGCTCGTTCCATCTGACGTTCAAGAAAAACTACTTAAAGCTTACGAGGCCGAACAGACAGACGAGTGACCGCGATTTTGTTAAATAATTAAAAAGCCATTGGTTTTTCCAATGGCTTTTTTTGCAAATAAACATTTATTTGTTAAATTTGCCGGTAAGTGTTAAACCCAACCTTCTAAATAGGTTTTCATAAAATAAAACAAAAATAGTGGAATCGGTGTTTATATAATAAATTTGTACAAATGATGTAAAAACAAATCATTTAAACACCACGACAAGTTAAACAGAAAAAAAATAAAGAGGCAAACAAAATGAAAAAGTCGACAATTTGGCTACTGGCTGTAATTATGGCACTCACGTTTATCGGATTGCTTTATGTACAAATCATGTACATGGAGAATATGATAAAAATGAGAAACGAGCAATTTACCGAAGCCGTGAAAAGGAGCCTATACGCTGTATCGACAAGCCTCGAACTAGACGAGACTCAACGCTATTTAGACGAATATCTGGAAGAGGAAGAAAAGAAAATGCTCTCCTCTTATGAGCAAAAGCAAGACAAACAAGACATAGCTTCCACTCACCACCAATTTTCTATCGTATCTCCCGATGGAACGGTTGCAAGTTTTTCCTTTCGCGAACAAACCAGTACGATTATCACCCCTGCTGCTCCACGACAAAAGGAACATAATACGCTCATCAGCACATATCGAAATATGCAGGAAGCCCGTAAAGGACAATACCTTTACCAAAAAGGCTTGTTGAACGAAGTCATACTCAATATGCTGAGTAAGGCAAGTAACCGTCCTGTCATGGAACGTATCGACATCAAAAAATTGGAAAGCTATCTGAAATCAGAATTTGAAAATAACGGATTGAACCTTCCGTTCCAATTTGCCATTTACAATAAAAACGAAAAAATCATATATAGCTCCAATCAATATGATCCCAAAATCGAAGGGAATTTATTCACACAAGCAATATTTCCCAATGATCCACCGGCAAAAATAAACTACTTGAAAGTCTATTTCCCGACCAAAAGAGATTATATATCGAGTTCGGTAAAATTCATGATACCCTCGTTTGCCTTCACGTTCATTCTGTTGGTAACCTTCTTGTTTACCATCATCACGGCATTTCGGCAAAAGAAACTCACCGAGATGAAAAACGATTTTATCAACAACATGACACACGAATTCAAAACACCCATATCTACCATATCATTAGCAGCCCAAATGCTTAATGACCCCTCTGTTGCCAAAAGTCCGGCTATGTTCCAGCACATATCGGGTGTCATTAATGACGAAACCAAGCGATTGAGATTTCAGGTAGAAAAAGTCCTGCAAATGTCGATGTTCGACAGACAAAAGACGTTGATGAAACTACACAACGTCGATGTCAACGACCTCGTTGCAGGAGTCATGAGCACATTCAAACTCAAAGTCGAAAAATACGGCGGTGTAATCGATGCCGACCTCGAAGCAGAAGATGCTATTGTCTCGGTCGATGAAATGCATTTTACGAATGTTATCTTCAACCTCCTTGACAATGCCGTAAAATATCGACGGGAAGAAGAACCTTTATCTCTTTTCATACGTACAAGAACCGTTGGAGATAAGGTAGAAATATCGATTCGAGATAACGGAATCGGTATCAAACGGGAAGATTTGAAAAAAATATTCGACAAATTTTATCGCGTATCTACGGGAAATCGCCATGACGTAAAAGGATTCGGACTGGGCCTCGCTTACGTCCATAAAATCATTACCGACCTCAAAGGCGATATTCGAGTAGAAAGCGAAATAAATCAAGGGTCGACATTTATAATAACACTACCACTAATAAAAAACAAATGATTATGGAAGAAAGATTGCGTATTCTATTATGCGAAGATGATGAAAATCTTGGCATGTTATTAAGAGAGTATTTGCAAGCCAAAGGTTATGCGGCCGATCTCTTCTCCGATGGAGAAAGCGGATACAAAGCATTCCTGAAAGGTAAATACGATTTGTGCGTACTCGACGTGATGATGCCTAAAAAAGACGGATTCACGCTTGCACAAGAAATCCGTACGGTAAACGGAGAAGTTCCCATCATATTCTTGACAGCGAAATCTTTGAAAGAAGATATTCTCGAAGGATTCAAAATCGGAGCAGACGACTACATTACCAAACCATTCAGTATGGAAGAATTGGTATTCCGTATCGAAGCCATTTTACGTCGTGTAAAAGGTAAAAAAGGAAAAGAAGTTACGATGTACAAGATCGGACGGTTTACATTCGATACCCAGAAACAAGTATTGGCAATCGACGATAAGAGTACTAAACTCACCACCAAAGAGTCCGAATTGCTCAGTCTGCTCTGTGCTCACGTCAATGAAATTTTGGAGCGAAACTTCGCCCTCAAAACTATTTGGATAGACGATAATTACTTTAACGCTCGTAGCATGGACGTTTACATTACCAAACTTCGTAAACATCTCAAAGACGATCCATCAATTGAAATTATCAATATTCACGGAAAAGGGTACAAGCTCATTGCCCCAGATGTCGAAGCAAAAACCAAATAAACTACAACGTTTAGGAATATAGAAAAGGCGGCTTATTGAGTCGCCTTTTCTATATTCCCACATCAAAAGCGCCTGCAAATAATGCGATTTACTGCAAATTCATTACCTTTGTCCCGTAAACGACGAAAATAGCATCGAACAATGATACGCATTATCACATTCCTATATCAATGGCTCATAGCCATGCCCATATTGCTGATACTCACCATTCTCACAGCATTGACGACCCTTATCGGATGCCGGTTGGGCAATGGAAACTTTTGGGGATATTACCCAGCACACATTTGGTCCCGACTATTCTGCATTCTCTCTCTTGTCAAAATAGAAGTTAGAGGCCGAGAAAACATCGATAAAAACACATCTTATGTATTCGTATCAAACCATCAAGGAGCCTATGACATATTTCTCATCTACGGATACTTAAACCACAATTTCAAATGGATGATGAAAAAAAGCCTGCGCAATATACCCTTTGTAGGCAGCGCTTGTGCTGCTGCCGGCCACATATTCGTCGATAACAGTACTCCGGGCCGACTAAAAGAAACCCTGCAAAAAGCCGAAACGACATTACAAAACGGTATGTCGCTTGTCGTATTCCCCGAAGGAGCACGCACTTGGACAGGAGCCATGAGACCATTCAAACGAGGAGCATATCAACTCGCCGTTGAATTTTCCTTACCGGTCGCACCGCTCACTATTGATGGAGCATTTGCCGTTATGCCCCGTACAACCTACAATTTTAAACCCGGAAAAATCATTTTAACGATCCACCCCCCCATCTATCCCCAAGAAAATAAAGGGCATGATATAGAAGACCTCATGAAAAAATCATACGCTGTCATAGAATCGGCATTGCCATTGAAAGGATAGATATGTAAAAAAAGATTAAACCAAATAAAAAATTCAAGGTTCGCAATGGCCGTCCCAAAATAAATTCGCAATTTTGCACTCGCAAAACAAATTTGTCCGGTGGTGTAATGGTAGCACTTCGGATTCTGGTTCCGCCTGTGAGGGTTCGAATCCTTCCCGGACAACAAAAAGTAAGGGGTTAGCAAAATGCTAGCCCCTATTTTTATATCTATTAATCAAGCACTTATGTTATAACATACGGTCTTTGAGGCCTAATATATAAATGGTAACCCTCATTTACTAATCTTGCGTTATTCTTATCAAATCAGGATTTAATTTAAAACTTTATCTATGACTGGTTTTATTAAAGATTCCATCACATCATATCCTTGTGAATTAGGATGCACTCCATCATTCGTGTATTTAGATAACTGATCTCCATTGGAAATACAAACCATATTAGAATAATAATCTACAAAAGGTATCTGCCTATCTTTCGCATATGTAGCCAAGCGCTTATTTAACGCTGTTATTTTTTGAGTGGCATCTTTGATAGACGGATTCCAGCTAAAACTCGAACTAGGTAAAGTCGTAGTAAGAATTACTTTTATCCCATTAGCTCGAGCCAATTCTACCATAGAAATAATATTTCCAAAAGAATAGTCTTCGTTGTAAGCCCCTGCATTCTCGGCAATATCATTAGTTGCAGCATTAATAACGACAACTTCCGGTAAAAGATTTATTACATCTTCACGGAAACGTAACAACATTTGATAAGATGTTTGTCCTCCTATGCCTCGACCCACATATCCATTCTGTTTAAAAAAGTCAGGATGTTGATTCACCCAGCCTTCCGTTATAGAATTTCCTATAAATACCACTCGTTTAGGAACAATAACAGTTGCTTTCAAAAGCTTATTTTGCTCTGCATAATGCTTAAAATTAGCCCAATTTTGAGCGTTATCTTGTGAGAATGAATAAAATTCTACCATACAGAATAGAATACTTACCCCAAAAAGCAATATCTTCTTCATCATTTTCAAAATCTAATCGTCTTATTACAATTTAATACATAAACTACATATCATTCTTCTATATCTATATTTTTATCAATACTATATTGTTTAACATCTTTCATCAATACATCTTTTTTATCTGTATCAAAATCGAAACATACACCCACCTTATTCTTTTTCTGAACGATACTCCGGTTGAGGCTGACGACAAATATCTTTCGGATCTATACTGGCATACAAATAAGAGCCCGGTTCAAAATACAACTCAACATAATCTTTCATTAAAATAGTGCCCGATTTATATTTCCCAGCAGGAATCACTACACGTCCACCTCCATTAGCAGAGCAATCTGTTATTGCCTGATTAATAGCTTCACTACTAAGAAACGAAGAATCCTTCTTTGCTCCATAATCCAATATATTATATTCTCCAACATTACTTCTCTCTTGCGAATAACAAGTTAAAACCAACAAGGGAAACAAATAAACACAAACCGATTTCATAACATTCATTCTTTATCGAAAAAGATAGCACTGCACACTGGATAATCAGGATTTCCATAATGGTCATAAAAGAAACGAGTAATCCGGAATTGAACATTTCCCGACACACCAAATGATAGATAAACTCCCTCTTCAAAATTATTAAGAAGATAAGATGCTAATATTCTTTTTGTATTGACATCTATCACATCAACCACTTCCTGGCAATTTTTTTCCTTATAATCTGCAAAATATAACGACACTTTTGTATTTTCCTCCACAGTAACATCGATCAATTGATGAAGAACCGAGGTCCTAACTGCTTCAATCCGTCCTTTTCCTTCTACTTTCTGCAAAGAGACAGGTCGAGTACTATTGTTATCCAACACTTTAAGAGAATCACCTATATAGGACAGCATACAAGTTTTAGGTAATTTTGAAGAATGGCCGAATATATCATATCCCTTTTTCCCATACTTCCTCTTCCAATTGCCATGAGTTTCAACATCTTTACAAATAAACGTCGCTGTTCCCGACGGCGGATTAGAATAAATAGTCGATCTATCTGTCATATCAGTTCCAGCAGGAACTATGATCTGAGCTCTATCTGGTTCTTGCGACAGGTAAATTTGATTTTTATTTATCTTTCTATCTTGTTCCAATAATCTTAGCCCCGTAAAATCCTCATTGAACGTATAAATATCGACCTTTTCTATTCCGGTCCATTCTCTCGGGAAATGCCATATCCCCGTTCTTCCTTTTACCGAATAAGCCATTATTTCGAGATGATTTACCCAAAATACAGGAACAAATACATCATGCCCTTCTTTCATCAAATATCCATCTCTATATAAACGATGAACATTGTCATTATCCCATTTACTAACAACATTATCGGATAAAGTCAATGTTATCCCTAATGTGTCCCTAGTCTCATACTTTAATCTCAACAATCGATTCAGATAAAAATAAACATATGTGTGATGTGAAAGTTCTCTCGCAACCTTGAATGGATCACGCTGAAATTGAGTATCTTCTAGTTGCACACTCGCCCCAAAAACTTGAAATCTTCGTTTTGTTAAATCTATCTGTCCCCCATACAACTCGTCATGAGTACCGTCTCTACCACCACATGCAATATAAGGAGCGACTTCCATTTGATTAATATTCAACGAAGCCCACCAATCCCATGTAACACCCAACGAACACACTCCATAAAGATTGGTATCGGCATATTCACCGATTAACTGAATACCATATTCGGTTTTCAAATACTCCGCAGCCTTCTTTATAGCCGATATCTGATCTTCTTTTGTCACATAATGATATAAACTAGGTGGATACTGTGTCTCATTATCGAAATATAGTACTCCGGTTTCTTTAACCAAAGGAACTTGTTCTATAAAAGCATCGATCCGTTGCTTAGTCACCCCAGCATTCCATTCATTTACCATATTGACGAAATAGCTCTGACGATTCCACCAAACATCGCCTTTCACCAAAGATCCATCGGCATTTCGACATAACAAATCTTTCTTCACATACATATCCCACATAGGCGAATCCATATAAGCGTCAAATGGATTTACATGGAAAGTACAATTTGTATTATATTTCTTCGCTTCATTCATCAGCCATAATAAAGCATCCTTCCCCTTTAATCCGCCAGGCGCGTACAAAGTAGAATCAATTGGCATCCACCATGGATAAGTATGATCATGGCCTCCCTGTTGAAAACCACCCAATATCACAACTTTGGGTAGACCACGAGAAATGCAGTCTATCTGTTGCAAATATTTAGCGACCGCCCCCAAATCCAAATTATGATGATCATTTTCCAAAGCACATCGTAACATGATTTTAAACGTCAAAGTTTGAGATAAATCTCTCTTATATGGATAAAGCGGATACTGGTAATCTAGCCCAATCGGGTACATCGATAAGGGTGATAACAACAGTAAAGACAACAATAATATTTTTACAGATTTCATCTTTTTTATTTTAATAATTAATCATTTATAAAATTGGCATAATTCTACATCTAATTCATTCCCCAAAAACAGGATTATCTACATACGACCTTTTTCCTTAAAACCGACCTATCTGTTACAAGAGATACAATGCAAACTCCATTTTGACTTCCCAATTCGCCTTTATCCAAACAAACCCGCACTCGGTTATCAGAAACGTCAAATACCTTATCATATAATAAATTCCCTGCTATCGAATGTATCTGGATATGTACTTTTGGAGAAGTAAAAACATCAGCCTCGATTGTCAAATCATCTCGAAATACAGAAGGATAACACCTCAGATTATCCTCCTTCCAACGAATATTCTCTTTACCTGATACCCCTTCTTCATCTATAAATACTGCACTACATACCGGATAATCGGGATTTCCGTATCCATCATAAAAGAAACGAGTAAACCGGAACTGTAAATGTCCCTTTACATTATATCTCAGATATATTCCCGACTGAAACGAATTGATTAATTTTGAATGCAATATTCGCTTTGTCACGGCATCGATAACATCAACTACCATTTGGCAATTTCTGTCTTTATAATCGGCAATATACAACGAAAGCATTCTTTTTTCAGCCGTTTGCACATCGATTATCTGATGTAACTTCGATGTCCGTACCGCCTCTATTCTTTTCCCATCTTCCTCAGGAGTCTGTAATGCTATCCGACGAGAACTATTTGTATTATACACATCGAGATTATCACCTATATATCCCAATTGAATACCATCTGACAACACTTTCGACGCTCCGAATACATCATAACCAAGGCTGCCATACTTGTCTTTCCAATCCCCCTGTGTCTCATAATCTTCCCCTAAAAAATCGATCTCTCCAGAAGCCGGATTATCATAAATCGTTCCGTCATGAACATCGGTTCCAGCAGGGACCAATATTTGGGCCACTCCAGCTTCAAGATTCAAATCGATTTGATTATCTGTAATTGCAATATTCGAATCTTTTAATTCAAGGTCATAATAAGAAGAATTAAACTCATATATATCAACAGACTCTATACCTTTCCATTCTCTCGGCAAACTCCACTTACCCCGTCTTCCTTGATATGAATACGCCATAATTTCAAGATGATTTACCCAATATACCGGAATAAACACATCATAATTTTCTTTCATGAGTTTTCTATCCCGATATAGTCTATGAACATTATCACCTTCCCATCTGCTATCCACACTATCCGAGAGAGAAAGAGTCATTTCATATCCATTTGTGCTTAAATTTTGTCTCAATAAACGATTCATATAAAAATAGGGCAAAGTATGATGTGTAAACTCCCTTACCACTTTCGAAACATCTTGTTGAAATTGAATATCCTCTAACTGGATACTCGAACCAAAAACTTGTAATCTCCGTTTACTGATATCATTAGTAGCACCTAATAAATCATCGTGACATATATTACGTCCTCCACAAGCTACATATGCTGGAACCTCCATCTGATCGATATTTAAAGAGGCATTCCAATCCCACGTTACACCTAAACAATCAAACCCATACAAATTCACATCTGCGTACTCTCCTATCAACTGTATATTATACTGTTCCTTTAAATATTCAGCAGCTTTTTTTATTGCAGTTATCTGGTCGGCACGAGTCACCCGATGTTTAGGACTGGCCGGATATTGAGTCAAATTATCGAAATATAAAACTCCGGTTTCTTTAACCAAAGGTAATTCATTTAAAAATGCATCTATACGTTTCTTTGTCACCCCAGCATTCCATTCATTTACCATATTGACAAAATAGCTTTGGCGATCCCACCAAATATCACCCTTTACCAAAGAACCGTCTGTATTTCTGCACAACAAGTCATTTTCTTCATAAAAATTCCATTTTTCTGAATCCATATATGCATCAAACGGGTTCACATGGAAAGTACAAGTCGTATTATATTTTTTAGCCTCTTCCATCAACCATATCAAAGCTTCTTTCCCTTTCCTACGACCCGGAGCTGTAAAACTATCATCTACCGGAGCCCACCACGGATAAGTATGATCATGTCCATTCTGCTGGAAACCTCCTAACACGACGATCTTGGGAATTCCTCTTGTAATACAATCTATTTGCCTTAAATAATTAGCAACCAAAGACATATCCAAATTGGATATTTGATCAGGAAGAGCACAACGTAACATGACTTTAAAAGTCAATGTCTGAGACAAATCTTTCGAATAAGGATATAACGGATAATTGTATGTTAGCCCAGCCGAATTAACTTGTGATAAAAACAACGAAAGCCCGACAAAAAAGCCGACTACAATAAATTTCAATTTATTCATAATTAAACAATTACATAAAATACAAAACCTGTGTCACAGAGACACTTTCACTCAATGACACAGGTTACAAAAACGAACTTATCTCTTAACTATACGCGATGTTACCACAGTCGCCCCATTATGAAGTGATACAAGATAAGTTCCATTTCCCAAATCAGAGAAGTTCAACAAATTATCTCCGATACCTAAATTTATCCTTTTTACCAATGATCCATCAATAGAATAAACACAAAGCGTACTTGTTCCGGCAAAAGGATTCGTTACGACCAACTGTCCAGTAGTCACCGATGGATACACATTCAACTGAGTTTGTTCCACAGCATCGATACCCGACCCGTCTCTATATTCAACAGCTCCTATTGATGGGGATGCTGGGCGCATTCTTCCTGTTTGGTCTTCTGTATTGGAAGAATTCGGAGATCCGTTTCCTACGGCAGGATTATTTTCACCCGTTAATAAATGAACATACTGCCCATCCACTTCTGCAATAGGAGCTAAATAAGTACCAACTGTGAATGGACTATCCAACGGATAGAACCGGCCTTCACCATATCGAGTATCGTCCCAAATACAATAGTTACGCACAAAAGAACCAAAAACAGTACCATAATCAGCATCTTTATCTCCATTTTCCACGTAAATACAATTATCAAAATCTATTGTCGCAGTTCCTCCCGATATATACATGGCATTCTGTCCATCAGCCGAAGAATTACCTACAATCGTACAGTCATAGATACTGATAGATGAAGCCCCTTCCCAACTACCATCAATAATACCGCCATTCGTCGGAGAGGAATTACCACTAATCGTCATATTTTGACACGTATAAGCTGCTCCCTGAAAAGCAATCGCTGTGCCTGTATTATTTACAATGGAAACATTTTTCATTAAACCGCTCGATCCCCAACCTATACCGGCGATAGATTTTCCAGAATTTCCCGTAGCATAGCAATTGGTTACATTTATTTCTTCACCCATTTGAACTTTAAAAATAACTCCATTCTGCCCGGCTGCACTTTTATTATTCGTATATATACAATTACTTATAGCCCCTACGCTTCCATCGAACCAACCTCCGGGATGAGCGTTAATTTCATTGCCGTTAAAAACACAGTCGGTAATTGTAAACGTACCATCTAAACGAACGGCTCCAGCTCCACCTCCTGTATTTTTATCGAATGTACAACCTTCTACTACACAGTTCGATGATTTATTCGAATAAACGCCGACTCCGTCCCAACCATCGTTCTCTATAAAATCACAATTCCTAACAGTCATTTCACTTCCGGCATCTTGTTCTTCTGCATAACATAATATACCAGCCCCATTACTACTACATGAATTTCCTTTAAATGTACTTTCTGTTGCATTGACTATCATACTTCCAAAACATGCTATCGCACCTCCACTACCTCCAAAATTTCCCTCGAAAGTACTGTTTTCTACATCTACGTCCCAATTATAGGTGAGGACTCCTCCCCCGTTCTGGCCACTTATATTATTAAAGAACGAGCAACTAGTCAAAGTTAATTTGGGATTTGCTGACTGATCGGGTTTCTGCAACTTAATAGCACCACCCCATTTTGCTTTGAATCCATCAAATACACAATTTATAAGTGTTAATCCACTTCCAGCAGGAGAAGTTGCATCGGGAATCGGAGTACCACCCAAAACAACTATCGCCCCGGCACCGCCAGAAAAATCGCCCATATAATCGTTATCAGGTCCCGACATCCGCCCCGTAGCGTGACGGAAAATAAAGCCATCAACTACGATATCCTGCTCACCCAATAAACCATAAGCAATCGTATAGACCGTATCGGTATCATTAATAGCACCATCTAATATAGTCTCATTTTCTTGTACATTCCGTTCCGCTCCACCGGTAGATGGATAACCACCTAAAACCGTAACACCGCCTGACAACTTAAACCGCTTCTCTATATTGGGTGCGGTAGAATTACCCTTGTAATCTACTGTCGGTTTATAAACTCCGGCTCCGACATGAACCGTCGTCCCGGCAGAAGCATTATAGAGAACTTCTCCCAAGTCGTTTTTTGCATTAGCCCAATCACTACCACTACCATTTCCTGCTCCGGAAACCGTAACATACACGTCTGTCGCAAATACATTCATTGCAACAAGACTCAATGACGAAATCAGTAATTTTACCTTTTTCATGATAAATCTTATTTTTAAGGATTAATATTAAATAATTAAAATCATTCAATTGATTCGGGAAATTATGGCAGACCAACCTCCACCCGGAGCCATCGTTACTTTCAATTTTTTCCCAGACACGATATTTTGTTCCTCTATTTTGTAATCGTTCCCGTTCCTGTCGGCATTTATCCCGTCCTTGAAAATTTCAGCTTTCCACAATCCCTGGCTTAAAAAAGAGAAATCCAAAGATATTTCCCGTTTATCCCAATTCGTGATAGCTCCAACATACCACTTATCGCCTTTCCTTCTCGCAACCGCCGCATATTCACCGACTTTCCCTGCAAGGGAAACGGTTTCATCAAATACCGTAGGAAGTTGTGCTATATAATCGGTTGTCTCCTGTTCTTTTCTATAATTGTTAGGGCTATCGGCCATCATAACCAACGGAGCTTCAAACACTACATACAAAGCAACTTGATGCGCACGTGTACCTTGACTCATAGGTGTTCCCCAAATGCCTTTATAGCTTTCCCTGTTAGCATTGACCATCGCCCCCGGCGTATAATCGACCGGCCCAGCCAGCATCCTCAAATAAGGTATGGTCACATCATTTCGAGGCATATCAGGATAATCCCCTTTCAAATATTCCAGACCATAAACGCCCTCAAAATTGATAACATTCGGGTAAGTCCTCTGTAATCCCGTAGGCTTATAACACCCATGCAAATCAATAAGCAAATGATATTCAGCTGCTTTCTTCGCCAACCGTGTGCAAAAATTCACTACACGTTGGTCGTCCCTATCCATGAAATCCACCTTGAAACCTTTCACTCCAAGGTCGGAATAGTGTTTCAACACTTCGTCCATCTTTTGGTCCAAAGGCAACCACCCTGCCCACAACAAAATAGAGACATTTTTCCGCTTCGCATATTCAATGATTTCGGGAAGATCGATATCCTCTACGGGAGTCATAATATCGGTACTCATTGCCCACCCTTCATCTAATAACACATATTCTATTTTATTTTCAGAAGCGAAGTCAATAAAATATTTATAAGTTTCAGTGTTTACTCCCGCTCTAAAATCTACGCCATATATGTTCCATGCGCACCAATAATCCCATGCCAGTTTGCCCGGTTTTATCCAAGAAACATCGTCCACTTGACAAGGTGTCGCCAGTTTATACACCATATCGCTGTTCAAAAGGTCTTTATCTTCCTCGGCTATAATCACGGCTCTCCACGGATAGAACCTTTTTCCGGTCGTTTCCGCCAGATAATCGGCTCTTTCCTCGACAAGAGCTTGCAGGTTATTATGACCTCCTTGAACCTCTTTCTTTACAAAAGGAGCAAAATCGCCCGTCAATCGAGTATCTCCCGTCTTCTTCAAAAACATTCCCGGGTAGTCGATCAAATCAGCATCGGTAATCGCCACCTTTATTCCGTTAGGCATCCCCACGAGAATGGGAGCGAAAGCCGGCCAAAAATCAGACATACCTTTCAAATTAATCGTTCGATACTCATTTTCAAAAGACTGAGAATAAACATCTTTCTCATTGGCTCTCACATACCCTACCGTCACATCGTGGTCTTCACCGGCAAAACAAAACTCGGCTTTTTCAGACTGCACAGCTACCGGCTCTTTCGATTTAAAATTTGTCTCCCAACGATAGGCCACACCATCGTCATATGCTCGGAAGTACAAATTATAATTTCGAAATTGCATTTTCAATTCATTATATCGGTCTATCACCTCTCTCTTTTTATAAATAACAGCATCGATAATCTCATCGACCTTTTCGACAGAAAACTTTTTCAATCTAGGATTACGGCCTATCGCCTCTCCATTCCGAAAGGTCATCGAAATTTCAGACGGAGCTATAATTTCGGTATCGGCAAAACAGGCACTCCACGCAATCACGGAGTCGATGCTCACCGTAACCGATATTTTACCATTCGGCGAATCCACAAACAACTCTTTCGCCCCCACGCACATGGGGAAAAATGCCAGCATGGCAAGTCCTATCGATAATACTTTTTTCATAATTATTCCTTATAATTGATTTTCCACTCCGACGGTTCCCCACTTAGACGGTTTCGAGCCCATCACAAACTCCAATGTCCCGCCATTGGCAATATCGGTATGTTTGAACGAGCATGCGTCCAACGGCTCCCCGTTCAGTTTAACCGACTGAACATAGATATTTTTATCGCTGGCTTTCTTCGCCTTGATCGATAAATCTCTCCCATTTTCCAAATGAATAACAGCCTCCTCGAACGTGGGACTGGATATCAAATACAAATCCTGCCCGGTATTGGGATAGAAACCAAGAGCATGAAAGACATACCACGACGACATTGAGCCCGAATCGTCATTACCGGGGATTCCTTCTTTCGTCGTATTGTAACGCTCCTTCAACGTCTTTCGCACGACCTCGGCCGTTTTATCGGGTCGACCCACGTAATTATATAGGGTAGGCGTCAAAAATCCCGGTTCGTTCGAGATTTGGAACAGCCCCATATACCACCGTTGATCCCATTTCTCATGAGAAAAATAAGTATCCAACCTCCGGGTGAACTGCTCTTTCCCTCCACATTTCTCGATGAGAGCATTCACATCATGCGGAACATAAAAAGACAGCTCCCACGAGAACGTCTCGTACACGAAATCGGGCCATGTTCCACCTTGAAAAACCGAATAATCATTTTCGCTCCACCAAGAGCCGTCGCTATAACGAGGCCACACAAAGCCCTTAAAGCCCAAACTTTCCACATCGGGATTCCACAAATTTTGCCAATTTCGGGAACGTTCCATATACTTTTGGGCAATCTCTTTTTCTTTCAGTCCACGAGCCAATGTAGCAATGGCATAGTCACAATTGGCATACTCCATGGTACGAGTCCCCGCGCGCTCGAATTTTGTCGATACAAAACCCTTCTCATTATAATCACTGATACCGCCGCGTCCTTCCTTTCGCTCGTCATCACCGGGAGACACTTCGGCGTTCTTTATCATCGCCTCCAATGCCAATTCGTAATCGATACCTTTCAATCCTTTGACATAAGCATCGGTAAAAAGTATATCGACATTCGATCCACCTTGCACCCGGCCATTGTCGTCTCCACTCCGTGCATCGGGAGCATATCCTTCGTACCGATATATATCCAGCAAAGAACGCAACATATCTACCTGTTTAGAAGGCGTCAACAATGTGAATAAAGGGTGTGTCGCTCTAAATGTATCCCAAATACAATAGTAATCATCGTAATACGGTTCGTCCGATATCCATTTCGAATTTTCTCCGGTCTTGTCTACTGGCTGCAAATAGCTATGATACAAAGCTGTATAGAAAATCTTTTTCTGCTCGTCACTACCTTTAACCTCTATTTTGTTCAATATCTCGTTCCAACGACTCACACAGGCGGCTCTCACCTCGTCGAAATTCCACGAATTCATTTCTGACAAATTCATTCGCGCTTTCCCAGTACTTAAATAAGAGATGCCCACTTTGACCGTAACTTTCTGCTTATCAGAAGTGCGATAGGAAAAATAAGCACCTGTCGGTTCACTGGTATCATATTGTTCTCTTTTCCCAGGTTCAACTCGATGGCTCTTCCATGTACCACAATCATCGGACGGAGTATCAAACACAGCGTAGAAATAAACCGTGTACGGCTCACCTATATTCCAACCTCCTCTAACCCGAGTATATCCCTCGATCTCTTTGTCCGAAATAATCCTTACTTCTGAGCCTACTAAATATTGTCTTTCATGAGAAGACAAGAAACTCCCCAAATCAATAATTATTTTTGAATCATCACTCGCTGGAAAAGTATACTCATGCATTGCACTACGCTGCAAAGCCGTCAATCTAGCCGATGTGCCATATCTTTTCAAATCCACCTCATACAGCCCCAACGCCACATGTTCATTATTTCGAGGAGATGAATAATCTTGCATATCAAGATTCCCGGTAATCGGGGCAAACAGTACATTTCCATACTTACAACCTCCTCCGGTCCCGCTCACATGGACATTACTGAACCCATGTATATTCCCATCGCGATCCCAACCCGCATTCCAATCTTTTCCACCACAGTCAGGACCCACCTTTACCATACCAAAAGGTACACAAGGCCCCGGAAATACATTTCCGCCGCCATCGACCCCGATAAACGGATCGACATACTGCGAAAGATCAGACATCGCATTTCCCTTGAACGATGTAATAGCAACAGACAATGCTGTTACAATTGCTATATTAAAATATTTGTTCATAAAAATTTTGAATTTATTCGATTTCCATTAACGGCTCCGCCTCTAAATTAGGATTTAACTCGATTTCTCTGCTTGGAATAGGCCAAACATACTGATCGGAAGTAAATAACGTGCGTTGTCTCACTTTCACATGGCCTTTCCATTTACCACTTTCTACAACCTGGTATCCACCGGCATTATCCAATTTCATACCAATAATCCAACCGTCTTCGGCATTCAATACATTTTCAGCAATTCCCCAGCGACGAATGTCAAAAAAGCGAGCACCTTCAAAAGCCAATTCCACCCGGCGCTCATTCCTTATTCGCTCTCTCATCTCATCTTTTGTCAAATTATTAGGGAAATCGGGCATTCCTACACGCCATCTCGTCATACCCGAATAATTTCTTATTTTAGCATCTTCCGACGGAGAATTTGCCAATTCATTCCGAGCTTCCGCTGCATCCAAATAAACCTCTGCTAAACGGATTAAAGGGAAATCATGTCCAGTATCCCACACTCCTATCAAACTAGGATCTACATATTTCTTCCACCCATATCCCGTCGGAGAGCCATTGTGTTGGTCCATCTTATCTCCACTCGTACTCCCGGGCTGACTATTATACTCACTACCAGCTAAGGTCGTTCCTCCTGTACCAGTATAATAAATAGAAGCGGCCAAACGAGGATCTCTATTCACATACGGATCGTCAAGATTATAATTCGAACGAGGATCGTCAATCGGATAAGCTTCGCTATTACTTACCTTAACTTCATATGCATCGACCATAGATTGGGTAGGAACCCACGAATTCCAACCTCCATCACTAATACAAGCAATCTTCACCGTACAGCCATAAAGAGCGCGCTCTACACTTGTGAACTGAGAATCGTAAATTATTTCTCCACTACCTACACTCGCAGCGTCGTCATAAAAAAGTTTTCTATAACTTTCACCGGTCAATTGATTATTAGGAGTATAAAGAGATTTTCCAGATTTTGTAATAACAGAATCCGTTGCATCCCGAGCCTGTTCCCAATACCATTTCTGGTCGGGGGAAGATTTGCGATAATCTCCAGCCATAAACATGCAAATCCGGCTTTTCAACGCAAATGCAGCCCAACGCGTTACCCGTCCATCGTCTTCCTCATTTGTATAAGAAGACGGAAGATTTGCCGTAGCGTAATCCAAATCACTTATTATCTGTTTGGCAATCGCATATTTATCTGTTCTCCGAATAGAAGATGCCTCCTGTATCGTCAATGGATGATCGACCCATGGAACATCTCCAAATTGAGCTATCAAGTAATAATAAGCATACGCACGTTGAAACAAGACCTCTGCCGTATAGCGATTTTTTAAAATCGGATCCATATTTACATTCCCGATATTCACGAGAAAATCGGCACAACGTCTTATCGTAACATATCTTCTATTCCATAATTCCTGTAACGCGGCATGGTTCGCTTCGAACGCATTCAATGCAATTTGTTGAAAATTACCAAACTGATTGCTGTGTTGAGGATAGGTATTATCGCTTGCCGCATCCAAGAAAAGTAAATCGCAACCATACGTATCGCTCTGAGGGAAGGTATTACTATAAGTAGCATTCACTGCACGAAGAGCATCTTCTGCCGTATTCCAATAATTATCTACTGTAACTTTATCATTCGGATATAAATCCAATCCATCGGTACAACTAAAAACAGGAAGCAAACCGATGATCATAAAATAATATATATAGCGTTTCATAACTAAATGTATCTAATGTATTATAGAACAATCAATTTTTACCTATAGTAAGCTCCACTCCAAAGGTGAATGATCTCAACTGTGGATAATATGCTCCTCCCGAAGGACCCTCCGGATCCACATACGGATAAGAAGTCAAAGTGAACAAGTTATTGGCAGATATACTAAACCGAACCTTCTCAAAACATATTTTTCTCGTCCAATTTTTAGGAAGGGTGTATCCCAACTGTAAATTTTTCAATCGTAAATAAGCTGCGCTTTTTACATAGAAATCAGATATCTCGTAATTATTTTGTTGCCCGTTTACATATCGAGGTAATTTTGCATGAGCCAAATTTTCTTGTACCGATCGCTCTGGGTTCCAGCGATCCTCCAATAAGCTCTTTGAAGTAGGATTTAATACAATACCCCCATAAATAAACTCATCTCGTTTACCTACCCCTTGAAAAAATACTCTGAAATCAAATCCCTTGTACTCTCCTGAGAAATCCAGTCCAAACATATATCTCGGAGCACTCCAACCTATATCGGTTTTATCATAACTATCAATTTTTCCATCAGGAACTCCATTAGGCCCAGACAAATCGGCATACTTCAAATCGCCAACTTTTATTTGAGAGGCGTACCCCTCGGGCTTCGGACTGTTTTGTATCTCTTCTTCCGAGGTGAAAAAACCTAAGCATTTATATCCATACAGAGTATTCAAAGGTTTGCCCTCCGCTATTACCGTACGATCATATATATGAGGTCCGGTTCCTTTCAAATCCAAAACCTCATTCATTTGATCCGAAAAAGATAGAGTGACCCCATAATTAAACTCATTAACTTTATCCCTCCACGTTAACTGTAACTCATGCCCCCAACTTGCCATAACACCGGCATTTTGGACAGAAACCGGAATACCGATAACACCAGACACAGGCAAATCCAACAATATGCCATCGGTCTTCTTTCGATACCAGTCATAAGCACCGATCAGCCTATTATTGAACAAATTAAAATCTACCCCTATATCGAGCATAGTAGAAGTCTCCCACCCCAAATCGTAATTCGGTAAAATATTTAAATAAGAACCCGGGACCCATTGATGTCCGAACATATATTCTTTCGGATTATTAGCCATTACATTTGCATACTGATAAAGGCTTATGGTTTGATTTCCCAATTGTCCGTAAGATGCCCTAAGTTTCAAATTATCTACCACAGTTCTTATCGGCTCCATAAATTTTTCTTCCGATATTCTCCAACCTATTGACCCCGAAGGGAAAAGTGTATATTGATGTCCTGGCGCCAAACGTGACGAGCCATCGTACCGAAGATTAAATTCTAAAAAATAACGACTATCAAAATCATAGTTGGCCCGACCAAAATAGGAATACATTCTCCACTCGTCAGAATTTCCCCAATTATCTTTCAAATCGCCAGTACCGGTCGCACCATCTATTTCCTCCAAATTATTATCAGGAATATTCTTCCTATTAGCTCCTACCCAATGGCTTTTATAATGTTCATCTGTAAAACCCGCTAGTACTTTAAAAAAATGATTTTGTATTTTTTTCTCATATTCAAGTGTGGTCTGTAAAGTAGTCTGGCTTCTTTCTGTCATTGAACGACTCACACTATTCGGATCGTTACTATATTTATGGCTACCATCTTCATTAACAAATGTAATAGTTTTGTAAATACTAGAACTACCTACCTCCCATAAATTCCACGAAAACTGAGCCTTCGCACGAAGTCCGGGAATAATCTCCCAATTCGCCATACCATTCATAAGAAGATTATTATCATAACTTTTGGTATGTCCTCCCTCTGTAATCCAAGCAACCGGGTTCGTATCTTCATTGTTTAAATGTCCCCAATCTCCATTCGCCCGCTTAACCGGTAAATAAGGAGGCATATTTAAAACAGCTTCAAAAAAATCGCTATAATGATCAGGCTCTTTACTATTGCTTCTGTAATAGGATACACCGGCCATAACGTCAAAATTATCCACAATCTGAGTACTTACATTGGCTCTGGCATTATATTTGGAAAAATCGGTAAACTGAACCAACCCTTGTTGCGAAGTATAACCGCCAGAAATCATATAAGCAGATTTTGCAGTTCCACCACTTACCCGCACATTAGCTTGATGCATACTGTCATTGGACTTTACTGCCGATTTCCACCAATTCGTATTAGCATAATAATCCGGGTTACTGCCATCTCGCATCATTTGTATTTCTTCATCGGTATATAAAGGATTTTCACCAGCCTGAACGTAAGACTCATTAACCAATATAGCATAATCCCACGAATTATTTAACTCAGGGACTTTTGTCGGAGTCTGCATTGAGGCTGTATATGAAATATCTACCGTCGGATTTTTATCCTTATTACCCTTCTTTGTCGTTACCAATAAAACGCCATTGGATGCTCTCGATCCATAAATAGCTGCAGAAGAAGCATCTTTCAAAACAGAAACGGATTCCACATCCGTGGAGCTCAATGCATAAAAGTCCCCTAGTCCAGCCGGAACACCATCTATAATAACCAATGGTTCGGTAGAACTCATAGTTCCTATTGCACGAATATTCAGCGAAGGAGTAGATCCAGGTTTACCCCCATTATCCGTGATAATCAATCCGGGAACCGTTCCTTGAAGAGAATAAGCTATATTAGAAACCGGGACTTGCTCAATCGTTTTCGAAGAAATAACATCAATCGCACCTGTCACACTGGACTTTTTCTGTGTACCATAAGCCACTACAACGACCTCGTCCAGCACAACGGGACGAATATCTATGCGCAACGACGTACGACCGTTGATTTCCACCTCCTCTTTATTATACCCCACATATGAAACCTCCAAGACACCATCGGCTGGAGCATTGATAGAAAATTTTCCATCGATATTCGAAACAGTACCCACATTAGCACCTTTCACAACGATATTAGCTCCAATTACAGGAACTTCTGTTTCGTCATAAACAATCCCCTTGACAGTCACCTGCTCACGACTGCTTTTACCTAAGTTCGGACGCTTATCGAAAACAACAATCGATTTATCCGATACTATATTATAATCCAAACCCTTGTTTTTAAAAACTTCGTCTAAAACTTCTGGGACACTCTTATTCTTGACAGAGATAGAAACATCATTACTCTCGTCAAGCACTACATTTCTATAAGCAAACCTGTACGAAGTTTGTTTTTCAACAATAGAAAATAACTCTTTTAGAGTTGCATTTTTCAGCTCAATAGTCACTCTTTGACTCTGAGCAGCCAGCATACCTACATTACCTATAAAAAAGAATAATAAGATAAACTGTCTTAATCGATGTTTTATGATTTTTTTCATAAACCTTGAATTGTTTTTTATGGTTTTTCTTAATATTTATATAGAAAGACAACACGCTAATAAAAAAGTACTTTTAAAAAAGCATGTTTAAAAACATGTTTTACCAGAAGAAAAAAATATCCAAAACAAATATTATACTTTATTCTTGCGTTGTAATCAAGTTCTAGTATTGGTCGAGACTCCTATCTCATTAATGGTATTATTTTTACATATAAATATTTACTAATATTTCGAGTTTATACTAAAAAGAGAATACCCGATTCAAATTTTTGAATCGGGTATTCTCTTCATTTCGTAGTTCCTAAAAAGGAACTATCAAAACAGAGGAGCATAAGTAACAATATCCGAACGAATCGAAACTTTCCAAGAATTATTTCTTGGAAAAATAAATATCTTTCGCATCGACACAATAATCCATGTGATAAGAATATTTCAATATTTCCAATGCATTAAGCAAATCGTTAGAAGGCACTTTTCCAGTAAACAAATCACTGTCTATATTTAACCCCTTTATATGAATACTAATATTATAATTTTCTTCAAGAGCTACTATTACATTCTCCAACTGTTCGTCAATAAAAACTAGTTCGTTATTTTTCCATACAGATGCATCCTCCGGCCTCTTCTCTTCTAATACTAATATACTACCGTCTTGACAATTCAATACAGCCTTTTGGTTAGGTAACAACTTCTTCTCTTCCTTTCGAGATGATACTAATATCTCTCCCTCTTCCAATGTAACCTCCATAGTTTCATTTCCAGCATATGCATGTAAATTGAATTTAGTCCCCAATACTCTTACGGTTAAATCCTTTGTAGTAATAACAAATGGAACCGATTTATTTTTAGCTACATTAAAATAGGCTTCTCCATTAAAATCCACACATCGCTCATCTCGATTAAAATCTTTGGGAGAATATGTCAAGGAACTATTCGAATTCATCGTCACCTTAGTCCCGTCTGGCAAAGTCAAGTTAGCATGTTCTTCCGCAAATGTAGAAAATAAAACTTCCCCACTTGACAAAGAACGCGTTTCTTGATAAAAATAAAATGTAGCAAAAACAAAGATTGGAAGTAGGATTGCAGCTGCTATTCGTCCCCACGATATCAACATTTTAGTACGATATTTTGGAAAAATGCTTTTATCTACTTTGCGTTTTAGTATAGCTAAACGTTCAGCAGAAACGGAACTATCATCTAGTATATCCTCTTGCCAGCCTTTAAATAACCGATCTTCGAGTTGCCCGTCCGACATTTCTCTTACCTTCCTTTGAAGTTCCTCCAATTCTTTCGGAGTCAGACAATTTCTTTTATACTTTTCTTCTAAATAATCCATATAACTCGCTCTGTTTATATAAAGACAACAAAAACGTCTTTTTATATCAATATTTCAATTATTTTAACACAAAGGAAAGAATTAAAACAAGACTTTTCTTCAATATTTCCTTTAAAACCTTCAATCCGGCTGAAAGAGCATTCTTTACGGTTTGTTCTTTAAGTCTAAGTTTTACAGCCGTCTCTTTAACAGACATCTGGTTTAATTTGACACACTCAATCACTTCCCTCTGAGTACTAGACAAATTTTTCATAGCCTTTTTCAGAGATTTACAGAAATCGTCATATTCCACAATAGCTGAAGTATCGCTCACAGAACATTGTTCTTCATTATAATAATTCACATATTCTTCAAAAACATATGAATTAATTCGTGATTTATACCTATTGATAATCTGATTCTTTGCTATTTTAAAAATAAAAGCGCTGAGGTGCTCGCCATGTATAATACTATGTCTATTTATCCATAATTTAATAAATACATCTTGTACAATTTCTTCGGTATCTTCTCTCGACTTAACATACTGCATACAATATGCATATAACCGAGCCGAATACATATTATATATTCTATTAAATGCGTCTTGAGATTCCTGTTTTAATTGATATACAAGTTCCTCCTCATTCATAGTATAACCAAATTACAGCCTCCTCTTAATCTGTATTTTCAATCCTTCATGCTGCTCTATAAAAACTATCCTTTCGAATCACAACACTATAATTGTACAATCTCTATTTATAAATATCATTGGTCTTATTCAGCGAAGATAGTTATTTTCATAAAGATAAATATGTACCCAACTGTTAAAATTTTTCTAATATCAAACTCTAAAAATTTTACGCTCACATTGAATCATTAGCAGAAATACAAAATAACTATTTAATACACAATATTTTATAAACTAAAAATCAAAATACTTTATTAAACAAAAAGCCAACTTTTGAAGTTGGCTTTTTGTTTTCCTTTCTAAAAATTAGACCGTCTATTCTAACATATCATTAGGAGCAATAGGTATATACGGACCATCTTTCACCTCAAAAATAACAGTACCAGCACATAACACCTCAATTGTATGCCATTGTCCCCGGGGTATGTTTACCCCATAAGTACCCTCCGCCGGGTCGAGTTCATAGCGGTTAATTTCCTTCTTGTCGTCATCGTAAAAGAGAACTCTCATACGCCCTCGCAACAATACATAAGTTTCGGCCGTATGCCTATGACGATGTATCGGTAAAACAGTTCCCGGTTCAAGGGCATTAAGCAGACGTTGCGAAGGAGACGACAACGATTCGTGAAAGTTATAATTCATACGCAATCTAGGACTTTCCTTTGCATCCTTTGTCACCCTATCGAGTAAAACATGATCAATCAATATCTCAGACATTACTTCGTTCTCCCTTCTCAATAATTTCGAATAAATTGTTCATACATTTTTCTTTCTTAAAATGCCGCTGGTAATAATTATATCCGTTTCTACCCTTTTCTTCCAATTCTTGATTTGAATAATTCGAAATGGAAAGGACTAAACGAACCATCTTGTCAATAGAATCTGCACCTGTATAATATCCGCAACGAGCATTCTTTACAACCGTTTGTACTTCACCATTCGCCATGACTAAAATAGGTTTGGAACTGAGCATATAAGCCTGTATCTTCGCTGGTAACGTCACATTGAATGCGCTATTGTCACAAAGAGGAAGCAACATAATATCGGCTTTTCTGAAAAATGCCGGCATATATTCAATGGGATAACGGTCATAAAAATGTACAGTATCACCCATCTCCCGACTCTGAACGAACGACATAACCCATTTTTTCTTTCGCCCGTCACCGATAAAAATCCACTGTATATGTTTATTGTTTTTCAAACGTTCGGCTACTCTCATCACATTTTCAAGATTTTGCGCCTCACCTAAATTTCCGGCAAACATAATTTTAAAACCATCTGGCAAATGTGGCAGTTCATCGTCATCAACAGTACATTTTCGAAGTTCATCTTCTCCCCAATTGGGTAAATCTTCTATACAATCATTTTTTACCCCTCGTTGCTGTAACAATGTCCTCACGCCCGATGCCGCTATGAAAATTTTGCGACAATGCCGGTAAATGTAACGCATGATACGATCAACTATTTTAACGATATATTTATTAGTTATACCTCCGGCAGCCAAACTTTCTGGCCAAACATCAAGTAACCAGAAATAAATAGGAATTCGTCGTATTTTTTTCGCAAGCACTGCCGGTATACCGATAAATGCCGGGGACAATTCCTGCACAAAAATAAAGTCGAATCTCTTACGACAAACAATACTTAATGTGTATATACAAGAAAATAATAAACTCGATAAATAATTGAGCACCATTCTTATCGCCCTACCATCTCCACGAGGAATCACCGGCACACGAATGACATTTACTCCATTGACGACTTCTCTCCGCCTGCTCCGCAATCCGTATCCCTCGTAAAAATGGCCCTGAGGATAATTGGGAATACATGTAATTACAGTAACTTCATATCCTCGTTTTACCATTTCAAAAGCGATATCGTTACCTCGAAAAACTTCGGGATAAAAATAATTGGTCAAAAACAAGCATCGTTTACCTTTCACCCCAGACGACTCTTTTGACATAATCGGTATAAGAAAGAATAATTCGCACGACTTTGTCGCTAACATTCGGTATAGAGTAGTCTGCAACCGGACGAAAATTACGAGTTTCGAGAATCTGATTCTGCAATTCGGACAAGCCCTGCATCACCCGTTCGGGATTAAGCCCTACCATCATCACCGAAGCTTCCTCCATCGCCTCGGGACGCTCGTGAGCTTCACGTATATTCAGAGCCTTAAAATTAAGAATAGACGACTCCTCGCTGATGGTTCCGCTATCCGAGATTACCGTTTTGGCATTAATTTGCAATTTATTATAATCGCTAAAACCCATCGGTTTCATCAGCCGTATAAGCGGGTGAAATTCAACACTATCGGTTTCTATTTTCTTGCGGGTACGGGGGTGTGTCGACACAATCACGGGAAAACCATACGTTTGAGCTATGTCGTTCAAAATCGTAACCAAATTCCCGAAGTTGCGTTCGCTCGATATATTCTCTTCCCGATGGGCCGACACGACAAAGTATTTGCCCTTCTCCAATCCCAGATTCTCTAAAATAGACGAGGCATTTATCTGAGGCAAATACCTGTTCAGCACCTCATACATGGGGCTTCCGGTTTTGACAACCCGATCGGAAGGGATTCCCTCGCTCAACAAATATTCACGGGCAATAGAGCTGTACGGCAAATTAATATCCGATATATGGTCGACAATCTTACGATTACTCTCTTCGGGAACACGCTGGTCGAAACAGCGATTTCCGGCCTCCATATGGAAAATAGGGATATGACGTTTCTTAGCCGCTATCGCACACAAGCAAGAATTCGTGTCGCCCAATACAAGAAATGCATCCGGACGAACTTCTTCCAGAACCGGATCTATATTAATCAATATCTGCCCGGCAGTCGTCGTCGCATTATTACCTGCCGCATTCAAAAAATAATCAGGTTTCCGTAGACCTAAATCCTGAAAAAATATTTCGTTTAATTCATAATCGTAATTTTGTCCTGTGTGTACCAATACGTGCTCTATGGCGGGACTGGCATCTAACTTTTGCAATACACATGACAATCTGATTATTTCGGGTCTTGTCCCTACTACCGAAAGGACTTTCAATCGCTTCATAAATCTATATTTTGATTTTTCACTCGTCTTTCACTACCGGTTCGAAATAAGTATCGCTATCGGTAGGATCATACCATTCGTTTATCCAAAACTGAGCATATAAAATCTCATCGCCGATATTCGATATATTATGTGTGTACCACACCGGCATATCCACATAAGCCGGTTCTTCCCCGTTAAGATAATAATCCAGTACTTCGTCTGTTCCAACCTTCCGGAGCTGAATTCTCGCTTTTCCCTTAATCACTACAAACCGCTCCATCTTGCGAGTGTGATAATGATTTCCCCTTGTAACACCGGGAGCGGTGGTAGAAAAACTCACTTGGCCACCCACCCCGATTTTTACGGTCTCGACGAAACTACCTCGTACATCGGTATGTTGAACCAATTTCACCGGGAAATAGCTTTCCATATCAATATAGCTACGAAATGTATTAAACAAATTCATTTCATGGATATTATTCAAAGGAGGAATAATTCCCTGCTCGAAATACAATTTTTTGAAATTTTCAAACAAACCGAGAACTTCACTCACCTTCATCTCGAAATCGCAGGCCACATCGTCTCGCTCGACAAGCGAGGGTGCGGTGCGACTTCCCATCTCCCTTATTTTATCACAAATATGACGGCATAAACTGCCCACATAAATCAAATTTACCTCATTGTCTTGTAATACCGTGGGAGAGTCACCGTGAGTCAATTTATACCCGAACGTGGCTATGAACGAATTATAATTAGGCTTCCCAAACGGACCGAAAACATTGGGAACTACCATTCCTGTAAAAGATGCCCCTTTACGCACAGCCCATTCTTCCAACAATTTACGGCCATCACTCTTACTACGGCCATACTCATTATCCCGTTCCTCTTGTATGCTCGACGAGAATAAAACATAAGGACGAGAATTTGTCGCTTCCATAGCCTCGATTAGCTGTTTTACCAATCGCATATTCGTCTCGTACAAAACATGCACATCAGTATGACGGTTTACCGCCGCCAAATGTACAATAACATCACAACTCTTTACAAACGTTTTCAGACGTTCTACATCGACAAAATAATCATCTTCGAATGGAACTCTCTCAAATTCTCCGGGATAAAGTCCCAACGTATTATATAAATGAGTACCGACAAACCCAGACTGCCCGGTAATGCCTACCTTTATCATAATTCTATCCACTAATTGAGATTCAAATCTTCCCGTACGATATCGAGCTTCAACAATAATTGTTTCATTTCTTCTACATCGAGTCTGTGAGTATTGTGCGAATGATAGTCTTCTATTTGAGAGACTACCTCGCTACCTTCGACAAAAAATTTATCGTAATTCAAATCTCGACTATCGCATGGAATACGATAATAATTATCCATATCCTCTGCCCTCGCCATCTCCTCGCGAGTAACCAAAGTTTCATAGAGCTTCTCCCCATGCCGTGTACCGATAATTTTCACGGGAGTATCTTTGCCATACAATTCTTTCAACGCAGTCGCCAAAGTAACCAGCGTAGCCGCCGGAGCCTTCTGTACGAATAAATCGCCATTACGGCCATGCTCAAACGCATAAACTACCAAGTCGACAGCATCATCGAGCGTCATCATAAACCGTGTCATGTTGGGATCCGTGATCGTTATTACCGCATTGTTTTTCATCTGCTCGATCCATAGCGGAATCACAGACCCCCGACTCGCCATCACATTTCCATAACGAGTACAACAAATTGTCGTTGTCGCAGAATCACCCAACTGACGTCCTTTGGCAATCGCCACTTTTTCCATCATGGCTTTACTTATTCCCATAGCATTGATGGGATAGGCCGCTTTATCGGTAGACAATACGACAACATTTTTCACACCATGCTCCACGGCCGAATCCAATACGTTCTCCGTGCCAAATACATTCGTACGCACAGCCTGCATAGGGAAAAATTCACATGAAGGGACCTGTTTCAAGGCAGCTGCCGAAAACACATAATCGACCCCACTCATAGCGCTATCTACACTACGTTTATCCCGCACGTCACCGATATAAAACTTAACCTTCGGGTTCTGTAATCGATGCCGCATATCATCTTGTTTTTTCTCATCACGGCTAAATATGCGTATTTCACCGACATCGCTATCCAAAAACCGCTTTAACACAGCATTGCCAAAGGATCCTGTTCCTCCGGTAATAAGCAATATCTTATCTTTAAAAATAGACATGATTATAAATTTAAACTATAAAAAACGCTTCTGCTAAATATCTGCATATCCAATCTTACCATTTCTAAAAATCGGTCACAATTTTTTTGAAATTGAATCGGGTCAAATGATCTGGCATAGATCATTATTTTACTATATATATCATCTTCAGAGGAAACAATAATTCCCAAATCATATTCTTTCACATATTCAGCTTGAATACCACCCGACGAAACAATCATCGGTTTTCTTCTCAACAAAGACAAATAAAATCTATTACTTATCAAATAACGGCTCAACGTATCATCTGGCAAAATTATGTTCATAAAATCACAGCCATCAACGATGGAAAATTCTTCCTTTTTCGGATAATAACCCGTAAATTTCACATTATTATACATCTTTTTCACCTCGTACTTTTTCAATAAATCATATGCAATACCCATACCCGAAAATTGAATCGTTATTCGAGATTTATTCCCCAAATGATCCATTAGCATTTTATTCGTAATAAAATTTCTAAGTTGTCCGATAGTCAACACTTTAACATTTTCCACATCGATATCTCTGGCATTCACTATGTCCTCATCAAGAGATTTACGTCTTGCATTATGACATATTACGTAATCACATGCAGGTAACCACGACCTAAACCCCGGTGAAGAAAAACAATTCAATGCTGAATTATTTAATAAACGCCTAATTATGGGAACGGTATATTTAACCAACGGAGAATAATCACGTATATCAAATATATACTTCTTTTTATAATAACTTAATAAATAGTAAGACAGGAATACCGCATTAGCGATGGTAAATACTACAATCTGACTATAATCAGATTGTTTCAATATCCGTCTTACGAACCGAGAATAGCGAAAATAATCATAAATTTTACGAACGCAAGAGGCCGTCTCCCTCGCTATAATATCACAAGAATGTATCTTATAGGGGAACTCCTCATTCGATACACGTTTATCCCTATTCAACAAAATGACTTCGACATCAATGTTCTTTTCCTTATATACATCTATATAATATTGCATATAAGGAGATTTTTCTACATTTGTAGCAAGAATCAACGCCACTTTCATTTTTTCATTATTTTGTTTAAATAGGTATATATCACTGTTTCTATTTTTATCAACGAGGGGAGAAATGACAAACGACAGTTTTTACGCAAAAACCGCAATAGGATTCTCACGAATTTAATATTATTGAAAAAATGACTGTCAGGACGTCGATATGTTATTATTAATTTATTCTGCGCTATTTGTTCAAACAAATTAAACCACAAAGGCATAATATTTTTTGGAGAAAATCGGCTCACCTGCTCTTTTGCTTGAATTCCCAATCGTTCATTAACCTCATCGTGAGTCAATAAGAACACAATTTTATCTGCAATTCCCTTGTATGAATGGCATAAGTATCCCGTAACTCCATTTTCTATTGTATCGGGATAACCATTTTTTCCCAATGTAACAACCGGTAACCCCGCACAATTCATCTCAATTGCACCCATTCCAAAGGTCTCTGTGCGAGCCGACGGATTAACTACTCCAACTGACGACGACAAAAAAACTTCGTATTTTTCACCCCCTAAGATTCCTTGAAACGTGACAGATGGCAATAGTTCTCCTTCTTCCGACAAATACGGGAAAAACTCTTCTTCAAACAATTTATCCGCTATTCCCATTCTTCCCAAAGAGCAATTTCTAGAATAAAGATTTCCACCTCCTATCACCTGTAATCGTGCCATTGGAACCTTTTTCAAAATGTACTTCCACATTTTGGCTAATACCAAAAATCCCTTTTCTGGAATCAATGCTCCCAAATAAACAACCGTTTTACCGTCATTATCCCGCTTTTTTTCCCCTACCACATCGGGAACCATATTATATATAAACAAAGATTTATCACAAATGGGGTGATCTATATATCTATCATACTGCTGCCTACCTACAAAAACATTTGCAATAACAGACGGGCTCTTAGCAACCCAATCGGCATAATCCCCAAAATAAAAATTATGCCCCCAAATAACAATGCGATGCCGTAGTTTATCGATAAATCGAGCCAATTGTTGATCCTTATTATCCTTAATGATAATAAAATCATCACCTCGTCTTTTTGATTCGGTCAAACCCTCAAAAATATCTTCAACAAGAACCTTCTCTACACCTTGTGGAAAAAAACAGTCAGATGAACAATAAACTCTTACCCTATACGATTTCGGATCAAAACGGAGTATATAATAAATCAAAAGTAAAAAGCAATATTGAGTTCCCCCCACTCCCGGATTTCCTAAGTCCGGACGGGAACAATCAACCCCGCTCAATCCTTTATCAAAAAAATAAAATCCAATATTCATAGAGCAACCATTCATAAAATAGATAATAGTTTTTTCATCTGAAGAAAATTATTCTTTTCATTCATGACATAACTCTGAGCCTCACTTGCTTTCCTTAAACATTCGGTATAATCCATTGAAAGTACTTCGGACATTTTATTGGCCATAGCCTCAATTGATTCGTCTTCGAAATAATACAAATATTTATCATATTCAGCTGGAATTCCGGGAAGTTTCGTCGTCAATACCGGAGTTCCTGACAACATATATTCCATTATTTTCGAAGGAAAAGAATATTGAGTATATTCATACGAACTCGGTCGTGGATTAATCAATAATGCAACCTGTTTCTGACGAGCCACAATTACGTCACGAGAGACTAATCCTTTATAAATTATACGATCATGTTTTGCTGCTAATTCGACCAATTCTGCTCTATAATCGCCATCTCCATATATCTCCAATATATAATCGGTATTATTCATTGCCAAGAAACTATCCAACAATTTTTTAATCCCATAAACTTTATGAATAGAGCCACTATACATACAGACCTTTTCCCTTCTCCTCCCCTTATTGGATTCACACTTTGCTCTCACATCAACCATACCCTCTATCACAACACTTGGTTTATGATTAGGATTCAAATCAGCATCCATGTAATTAGTCAATGTCACAAATGCATCCATTTGACGTATAATATATTCTTGCAAACTAGATTTTATTTGAGAAAAAAATCCCATCGACAAATAACGAGGCATATCTGTTACAAAAACCGTAACCCTGATATTAAAAAATATTTTACATAAAAAACAAGAAAGCAATAAAGTAAAATTAAGCCCATCACATAGAATAGCCGAATTATCTTTCCCTAATTTATTTTTCCATAATTTTATAAACCGTATAATCCTTAACAATAAATGTAAATACCCTCCCCTTTGCTTTCTAAAAAAATAGTTATATCCTATTCCCTCCTCCAAGACACAATGTCGTTCCCCTCTTTTTGAATGCCAATAACGATATGCCAAATTGTTAGATAACACATTTACTTTTACACCATTAGCCTTTAAGCCCAATAACATCAACCGCATGAAATACTGGCCTTGTATTCCATAATATCGAGGCTGTGTTTTCAATATTTCAATCAATAATTTTTCATGAACCACAGATGCAACAAATAATATATTCATATCTGTCATCGCCAAATAAAAGATTCAAAAATAGTATGATATTCTATGAACGAATCTCTCCAAATTTCGGAATTGAAAAATGAGAAGAAGTCATAAATAGTGAAAAACATAATTATAAACAGTGTGCCTGCCCGTACGATTCTATTATTGATCGTACGAATCATCAGTGGATAAGTTGCGATCATTGACACTTGCAAATACATACCTATCCGAGCAATAAGTTGAGCGATAAAACCTAACGGAACGAAAAGAAAAGAAAGGGCGGTTATTTTGAAAATCAATCCGTCCTTTCGATCTTGTCTTTTTTCATAATACAATATCATGCTCATGATGATAATCTGATAAACAAAGCCTATTCCCGACTCTAATTTCGATTCTTCTTTCCCTTCTTCCAGATAATAGGTATATTTTCCCAAACCCGTTACAGAAAGAGTATTTTCAATTATAGATGTAACAATATTCTTGAACAACAGAATAGCAAAAAAGAGAACAACGCCAATAATCACCCCCTTCTTACCCATTCTCCAATTCACAAATCCAAGAAAAACTATCGGTAACAATATTTTGGCGCTACTGTGGAACAAAGAGGCAAATAAAATAAATAACGCTGCAATGATGACCTTCTTTTTATAAATATAAGGAATGGACAACAAAACTATGCACATAGCCAAAGTCTGACGCATCATAGACGATTGCGTAAGCATGAAATTAGGATTAAATACATAAATAAATACAGCGAACCAATACCATTCCTTCGGTATATATTTCTTGATAAACCAATAATAAACAGATATTTCAAATGCAGTAAGGACAATGACTAATGAAAAAAAGCCGAATGGTTTGAATATCCGATACAAGAATATCCAACCGACTTCCCATCGTTCGTTAGGATCTGAATAATTAAATTCATCGATCGAATTATATACTATAAATTTGTCTATGTATTGACGATAGTCGTTTCCCCATTCATAGCGTATCGCAAGGAAAACGAATAATATGGTCATCGCTGCGCCAAAGCCCCAGCTCAATCGTCTGTAACGCCCCAAATAGGCCAAACACACACATATTAAACCAATAACGATCGTCTCAATCATACCTTTTTCGAAACAAGCGCCTGTTCATATAATTCGACATATTTCTCATACTGGCAAAATTTATCATACCGGGTTTGCGCCACTTCCCGACACGCCTGCGAATAAAACGATTTACCCGTCTTACAAACCTGTCTTATCGCCTCGGCCAGTCGCTCCATATTTCCGGTTTCTACAACTAAGCCCGTATCAGAGTCTATCAATTCAGGCAACGCCGTATTGTCATAGACCACCGCCGGTGTACCACAAGCGAACCCTTCCACAATAGTAAGTCCGAAAGTCTCTTGGTACGACAAACTCGTCACCACATCTGCCGCCGAATAAATAAGAGCCAGTTCATCAAGATTCTCTGTTCGCTCTATCCCGATGATACCATCGGGTATATTGTTTTTCTGCTCAGAGGTTATCCCCACCAAAACGATCACGAACTGATCGGCCGGCAATAATTCCCTCAGTTTATAATAATCATATAATCCCTTTGATGCGCTCCAATGAGAACTCACACCCACTATCATGAAGCGGTTGCCACAACCATACTTTTGTTTAATGGCTTGTATATCGGTATGAGGATAGAATCGAGTACAGTCCACTCCGTTGGAAATAACCTGTACAGGTACAGAACCGACAACCGAACTTCTCACTACGCCCGACAGCCACTCCGAGACTGTAACAAAAGTCAGATTCGGAACAGAAGTTATATATGCTTCTTTCTTTCTTAACACCCACGGCATAGTACGGAACACCCCTTTTAATTCCCCGCCCGTATCGCTATTACCACATCTCGGACATCGATAGCAACCCGTTTTCCAATTTTCGCATTTATTGTACACGAAATGAGTACACCCCCCAGTCACGGCCCAACAGTCGTGAAGGGTCCAAATAACCGGAATACCCGCTTTTTTCAAAAAAGAGAAAAGAAGTGGCAAATTCAAAAAATTCTGATGAATATTATGCAAATGAATTATATCGGGAGCTATTTTCTTTATTTTTCTGATAAATAACTTCGTCTCAATCCAAGAACCGAATCCTTTCAAATTGAGAATACGGGAAAACAAATAGGTATGTATAATATACGATATAACGCTTTTATTAATTCTAATCTCCTCACATGAGCAAAGATTCGATTCGCTTGCGTATGCAAAATAGCACTGCCAACCATGTTTTACCGCAATCTCCCCTATCTCGGCCGCAATCCTGCCGGTTGACCACAAATTGGCATAAGTATTGACGATCAACAGTTTCTTACCCATTTTGAAACGCCTCTTTATTCAACATTTTCAACTGCCTGTTCATCACCATAGGTTGCCAGACACAGTAGGGCAATAAACCTACAATCGTAGCTGTGATTACAATCGTCCACGGAATCCACGAAGAAAATAAAACGATAGCTACGACTTTGAAGAGTACAGCCCATAAAAAACCATATAACTGGCATTTAAGCGTACCTAAACCATTAACGACACTCGTCAAAACCGATACCCAAATCATCACACACCCCAATAGAGCAAACAGCAATGCAGCGGACAGATTCACTTCGATAGCCTTTTCGCCTAACCAAAATTCCAATATCGGGTCAAGAAATGGAATGATAGCCAATTGAAACAATACAGCAATACCAGCGACAAAATACAGAAAACGGACCAACTTGATTATCCAATCGTAACGTTTTTCTACAAATGCTTTCGTCACAGCCGACCATACCGGAATCAGAGCCAAAGACACAAATGTACCGGCGATTGAAAATATCTTTATATATATCTGATATTCTACAACGAAAGACGGATCGAAAAAGTAGGATATAAAAAACTCGTTGGTTACAGTAATTATCATGTATAACAACTGCAAAACAAGGAACAAAATTCCCAACGACAAAACACCAGTGGCTTTATTCCACCGAAAGTACTTGAACGACGGCAAACATTCTTTCAGATCTTTTGCAAAAACAATTATCGTCGCTACCAGTAACGGTAAACACCCTGTAACAGCCTGTACCCAAGAAATCGTTACAAAATCTCGTTCGACATCTCCGGTCGGATCATATACCCACAGAAAAATCAATAATAAAACGGTAGAAAGCAGATTCAAGAAATTAGGTAGTGCCGATTTCTGCAAGGCATACAAAATAGAGATAATCAATTTCAGAAAGAAAAAACACAATACGCCACATAAAGCGATAACAACCCCTTTACGCAAACTCTCTGGCGATATGCTTTGTTCCGAAATATTGAAAACCGAATTCCAATCTATATATCGGCTTATTATAAATGCTAAAAACGAAATAAATACAGTGACACCTCCCATCAAAATGTAAGAAGATGATATATATTGCCGGGCACTTTCATAGTTTTTCAAACTCAAATCGGCCGTCAAATGATTCCGCAAGCCATTGCCTATTCCCAAATCAAAGACTTGTATCCATGATAAAACAGAACACATCGTGAACCAGCACCCTAATACGGTATTGTCATCGAAATAGTTCAGATAAAGAGGAAACAAGGCAAAAGAAACCAAAAAGCCGAACCCTCGAACAAGGAAAGAGCCCAGGACATTGTTAATTAGGTTTTTATTACCTATGTATTTCCCTTTTATATCACTAAACTCTATCACGGAGAAACAAACTCAATTGTTCTACAAACCTATTATCCAAAGACTGTACCACCGCCCGCGTGTCAAAAGGATTATCCAAATCCACATTCAATATGGCATTTGCTATATCGCTGGGTTCTTGTTTCTGATAATAATAAATATAACCCGAAATTCCATAAGCTCGCCGTACCGCTTCTATATCGGCAGAAACAACTTGCAAACCATTCGACATATAAGATAATATTTTCGACGGAAACGAGGTATTATTAAACGCCGCATCAGGATTCTGCGTGCTCAGGCCAATCTGACACGTCTGTAAAAAATCTATATATGCACTCCCTTTCAGTACCCCATCATAGGAGACTACCGCACCGCCTTTGCCCGACATCTCTTCACACAGCTCTTTAATCGCCTGTATCTCTCCCGGATTCCCGAATCCAAGTATATGAACTCTATATGTAGACGGCAAGGACGCCGCCACACCCGCAGCCGCCATAGCTCCGCCTTTATTGGGATCAAGTGTACCAGAATAGACGACATGCACCTTATTGTCTCCGTGCCGTTCGCTCATCACAGGTTCACACCGATAAGTCCCATAAATAACTAAATGAGGCTTCTTTTGCCTGTTTACTTTATCATTCAGAAGATCGGTCGAAAACACAAACTTATCCGCAACGTCTATCATCTTGCATTCCCAACGTTCCATATACGGAGGTACAGGAGAAACATCTTGATAAATCTCTTCTACTTCGAGAATTAGTTTGAATTTCTTTATTTTTTTTGCCAGCAAAATCACATTGTAATAATACAAAGAATGGTATACCCATATAGACTCTCCTTTTTTAACACAAAAAAGAAGATAACTCAATAATTGCAATACCCCCCAAATAAGTCGCAACAAGACTAATATTTTAGATCGACAACGAAACGAAGAGAAAAATCTCGTTTTCACATGAGGCTGTCTCTCTTCAACCCGAGACTTATACCATCGAAACGTCCCGCTTTCTATACATGCCGATGCCGAAACTACCTCTACGTCATATCCGATTCTTACAAGAGATTCAATGATATAATCCATTTTATTAGCCGCAGCAACGCTATAATTTCGCGCTATCCCAGAATCGGCAAAATCATAAAATGAAATATATTTAATCACCGGTCGCATATCTTTTCCAAATACCCCCCCGGTATAAAAACCGTAGCGATTGAAAATAAATTTTCGAGACGAACCACCACTCGACGATGACCTGCAATGCGGATTAACTCCCCTTCGATTCCGGCAAAAGTCCCTGCTACCACACGCACCCGATCTCCTCGTTTCAAATCATGGGGAAACAATTCTATCTCATTTTCATGACGGTCTACCAAATAGATAAAATCCTCCATTTGCTTATCGGGTACACGTAAAAGCGAACGAGTGGAAAAATCCCGCAAATATCTCATAGGATACCCATATTCGTTAATCAACTCAATACAACTTTTTTTATTTCCTCGAACAAATATCAACCCGTTCACAAAAGGCTCTTCTACTTTTTTTCGCTTCCCGTTAATCTCCTTTATGACTTGATGGAAAGGTACAAAATGCTCTATACCCATACGAGTAAGAAGGTCTTTAATCTTACGTTCCTGCCGATACGTTTTCGCTACATACCACCCGATACTGTCGTTTTCCACCATTGCTATTTTAGTTTAGGCAAAGCCTAAGCTTCCAGACAACAATACGTTATCCTCGATAAAATCAGCCTCTCCCTCGAACTTTTGCACTTCTTCCTCTTAAACAGAGTTATAAAATACAAATTCTATTGTACAAATATATGTAAAATGCATGGATTATTTAGAATTATTTATTTAGTTATTATTACTAATAATATTATATATTCATAATATTCTATCTATCTAACTAAATATTAGAAAATTAAATCCCGATACCTCCTTATAGGAGATATCGGGACCATCATCATCTTCACTAAAACAGATAAAAAATAAGAACGTTTTTTAGGGTTAGCCTATAAAATATCTTTCACAAAAGTTATCTGATAGAAAATATCTTTTGAACGTCTTCTTTTTTAGGCTCCTGCGAAGGCACACTATCGGTTTTAGCCGGTTCTTCATTCATATAAACCGATGAAGTCTTGGGTTCTTCTTTCTTGGGTTCCTGAGACGGCACACTGTCTGTCTTAGCAGGTTCTTCGCTCATACAAACCCAAGCTGCCTCTGATTTAGGCTCCTCTTTCTTAGGTTCTTCGGTTGGGACACTATCTTTCTTTACAGGCTCTACATTGGAATCTTGTGCATACAAACCAAGAGTAGATACTCCCATCATGAACACAGCTACTGATAACATTAACTTTTTCATAATTCTAACTTTTTTAGTTATACATTCTATATTCCATTCTTCGACTATAAAACAACAATCGTTATGCCAACACTTCCAAAGAATATACAAACAACTGATTATAAATAAATTAAATAAATAGAATACAAAAATCTTATGTGGAAATTTGTAGAATAAAAAGAAAAAGGGTGTGGAAAAATTCCACACCCTTTTATCCTCAAATACAGTGAGAGATAAGTGCAAAGGCAAGCGGAAATAAGATTTCCGACTTGACTATGACGAACCGTATCCTATATTCTACAAATATATAAGTTACTCGATTTGATACAATTTCAACTTGTTATACAATGTCTTTCTATCTATGCCTAACATTGCAGCCGCTTTACTTTTATTACCCGAACATTTCTGTAATGCCGATACAATCTTAGTCCGCTCACTATCCGGATCGTGTAAAATATTTATCGGCTTGTCTATATTCATGTCTATGCCCAAATGTTCCACACGTATGGGATTCCCCTGAGCAAGTAAAGCCGCCCTCATAACAGTATTACGCATTTCTCTTAAATTTCCCGGCCAAGTATATTGAGAAATCTTTTCCATCGCTTCCGGCAAAAATCCGGGAACAGGCTTTTCGAGTTCTCGATTGGCTTGATCCAAAAAGAAATTAGCAAACAACGGTATATCCTCACCTCGTTCGCACAAACGCGGCATATAGATCGTAAATTCATTGATTCGATGATACAAATCTTCCCTAAATGCACCTGATTTTATAGCCGCCTTCAAGTCTTCATTTGTCGCGGCAATCAACCTCACATCGACTTTTACTTCCGTTGTAGTCCCGATGGGCTTCACTCTGCGTTCTTGCAACACACGTAGCAACTGTACCTGAACATCGTAACTCAGATTTCCTATTTCATCAAGAAAGATCGTTCCACCATCTGCTTCTATAAAAGCACCGACTTTATCCTCAATCGCTCCCGTAAACGAACCTTTCTTATGCCCGAAAAATTCAGAAGCAGCCAATTCTTTCGGAATGGCTCCACAATCGATGGCAACAAACGGTTTCTCCGAACGTTTACTTAATTGATGTATCCGTTTAGCCACATATTCCTTTCCTGTCCCACTGGCCCCATTGATCAGCACAGACATAGAGGTCGGAGCCACTAACTTCACATAAGTATACAATTGACGGGCAGCTTCACTCTGCCCCTCTAAATAATTTGTTTCCTCCGGTACAGATTCAGACACAGGAATCTGTTTCCCAGTCTTGACACCCGCATTAAAAACCTCGTTTATCTTTTGCAATAAATCTTCCGGATTCACCGGCTTAGATATATAATCTCTCGCACCGAGTTTCATCGCCTGAACAGCCGACGGGATAGCCGCGTAGCTCGTCATTACGATCAAAGGAACATTTACATTCCGATTGCTCACCCATTCCAACAAATCGATGCCGTCTCCATCAGGCAAACGTAAGTCGCAAAGCACCAAATCGACCGAACTTTCAATAAGAGTTTTTTTCGCTGCTGCAATTCCCGAAACAGATGCTACCGAAAATTTTTTCTTGGAAAGCCACGTCTGCAACATAACAGCAAATGTCGTATCGTCTTCTACAATGAGAATATGCTTCATAATTATTCCTCCTTTGCCAATACCAATTTAAGGCCTGTACGTATTTTCTCAGCACAGACCAACAACTTATCAAGATTTCGAGACAGCTCATCGGTCCACTTATGCGCACCTTCCTCTTCCAATCGAGACAACACCGGCAACATATCCGAAATTTTCAACATGGCGAAAATCGGTTGCCACTTATGAGCAATACGTGATACCACAATCCCATCGCGACGAGCCGCGGCCCCTTTCAACTCCTCTATCTGGCTATTTATCTCCTGAAAGAATGTCTCCAATATTTTCCGGCGAGCCTTCGCATCATCTTCGGCAAAAGCCGTAAGAGCCGCAAAATCATACGGAGCCTCTCCTCTTTCTCCCTCATCTTCTATCTCACGGGGAGTTGCCTCTTCATTCCAAATCCCCGATAAACAAAAAGATAATTGCGCCAACGAAAAAGGCTTGTGTAAAATTCCCGAAAAACCTTCCGAAAGGAATTGGTCTGCATCGCTCCTCGCCGTAACCATTACAACCGGAAGCTTTCTCGCCAGAGCGATATGAGACTCCCTCAAAAATTTCAAAAAACTCACTCCGTCCATTTCCGGCATCTGCATATCGGTAAACAAAGCATCGAAATGCTCATGTTCCAGATAACCCAAAATCTCCTCGGCCTTCATGCAGGCAACCGATTCTATACCCAATTGTTTCAACTGATTCTCAAAAAGTGTCAATTGTAATTTATCGTCATCGAGCAATAGGCAACGTTTCCCCGAAAAAGCCTTCGTATCACCGGTTTTCTCCGAGACTTCTTCCAATGGAATTTCCACGGTAAACGTACTGCCAACACCCTCCACACTGCGGACATCTATACGCCCGCCCATCAAATCGACGAGCTGTCGAGTAATAGCCAACCCCAATCCGAACCCCTCGACTCCCTGTGCCGAAGAAAGCCGTGTAAAAGCCTGAAATATATGTTCCAAATCATCTCGGGCTATTCCCCGTCCCGTATCGCTAACCGAAAAAACAAGATATCGGACACGCACAAACACATGAATCGTCACCGTACCCCGGGCTGTAAACTTCAAAGCATTGGACAACAAATTATCGACAATTTGCTTAATCCTTAACGGATCGCCCGAAAAATTGGCATCGGCCGATTTCTCAACTTTCAATATCAGATTCAGTTGTTTCTTATCCGCCACAGGTTGCATAGCAGATACTATTTTATCGAATAATACTTTGGGGCTGAAAGCAATACGATTTATATCCAATTTATGAGATTCCAAACGGTGAAAATCGAGCAAATCGCTTACCAGCGAAAGCAAATGATCCGACGATGCCTTCATGTTTTGCAAATAGAACTTTTGCCGTTCGGTATTATCCAGCCTCATCATCAACTCCACATATCCGATAATAGAACCGAGCGGAGCCTTAAAATCATGCGTTATCGTCAACATCAACTTTTCCCGGGCCTCCAATAAATCTTCGGCTCGTCTCCGAGCTTCTTCCAATGCCCTACGGAAACGATCGTCCCTTAACCAACCTTTCCAAACCAATACCCCAAAAATAACCGCCAATAAAATAGCACCGGAAGCCACAGCGACCAAAGCTCTCATAGACTCCTGACGAATCTGTTCATTTCGTTCTTGTATCTTCTCCGATACAAAAAGTTGCTCTCGTTCAAAGCTATTCATCAGACGATTGATCTGACCGTTCAACCGTTGATTATCGTTTCTCAATCGCCACCGCTCCCGTTCGAGAGCCTGTTGAGACAACTCCCGGATCTCGTTATAACCGCTTTCCATCGCTTTCAAATCGGCAGCCAACGAATCGCTCAACGCTCCTATACGTTTCGATTCTATCCGAATGCTATCTAACCGAGTAGGTGCTTTCCCCGAAATAGCATCGGCTATTCGTCCGAACACATTTTTACGGCGGCGTTTCTCTATCAGCGAATCGCTCTGTCGAACCAATCTTTGCTGACGATTCTGAATAAGGATCAACGAATCTTGCTGTTTCATCATATCCTCTATTTTCCGGTTTTGCTCCTCGGCCACATCGATCGTGGTTCCCATCAATCGCCGTATAACCGCATTTTTCCGATTCAGCAGACCGATAATACTATCGATTCGGGACAGCTGGACAGAGTCCGATGTAATACGACGTAACGAATCCACACATGTTACGGCATCATTCGTCACTCTCCTATATACCGGATAATCCGAAAACTGTCCCCAAACGAGCGATTGTCCCACCGTCTCCGCTCTATACAGAGCCGATAAAGCGGAAGACATCTCCTGACGTTTCAGCCTCATATCTGCCTCGACCGCTTTTATCGATACCAACAAATTTATCTCATGATACACAAACCACGAAGATGACAACAAAACGGCAATAAGCAACAGATATCCCCAAAGAGCTTTATTACGGGTCGATTTTCTGGAATAAGATGCCATAATTCATTATTTGGTGGTGAAGATAAAACATTTTCACAAAACCTATTCACACTCGTCCTTCAATTTTTTATGCAATTACGAGACTTACTCCTATTCTTCACGCTAATAATATAGCGAAAAAAATACTCCGTGTACATGCTATCATATTTATCCGGTTCATGCTCCATTATATACGTGCTTCCACTCCAATCGGAGTTCATGCACATCGCAATAATCTCCCGTGCGGGGAAACTGTCGACAACCTCTAATACCTCTTTTAGAAACATTAACTCAGCAGTTACCAATTCACCCGTACGAAGAGAAAACATGAGCCACACACGTACGGATAGCCTCTCCAAAGGGAAATCTCGCAAATACTCTTCCCAGATTCGCTTCCTCAACGCAAGAACACGAAGCTCTATCACCCTGTCCCGATAATGAAACCAGTCAGGCGCAACAGCTTTCTGCTCTGGAAATATCCGAGGATAATTCAAAGGCCGAATCATAACATACGTTTCGTAATATTCGTACAGAAGCAAACTGTCTGCCGATACGTAACTGTTCAAGCACTCGTCTTTGCTCCCGGCTGCCGTGGAGAAAAAAATCCCCATAGCACAGACGACGACCGAAAATATCTTTTTGAAATCCATGACACTAATATAACGGGAAAATATATCCGGTGTACATGTTATCATATTTATCCGGCTCATGCTCCATTATATACGTACTTCCACTCCAATCGGAGTTCATACACATCGCAATAATCTCCCGAATGGGGAAACTGTCGGTATCCTCTAATACATCTCTTCGAAACATTAGCTCCACAGTTTCCAACTCACCCGTACGAAGAGAAAACATGAGCCACACACGTACGGATAGCCTCTCCAAAGGGAAATCTCGCAAATACTCTTCCCAGATTCGCTTCCTCAACGCAAGAACACGAAGCTCTATCACCCTGTCCCGATAATGAAACCAGTCAGGCGCAACAGCTTTCTGCTCTGGAAATATCCGAGGATAATTCAAAGGCCGAATCATAACATACGTTTCGTAATATTCGTACAGAAGCAAACTGTCTGCCGATACGTAACTGTTCAAGCACTCGTCTTTGCTCCCGGCTGTCATGGAGAAAAAAATTCCCACCGCACAGACAACGACCGAAAATATTCTTCTCATTTCCATATTGAAATTTTTATTATCACTACTAAGACCTATTCGAACAATCTATTAGTCAAATATAGGAATTATTTTCTTAAATTTAAAAATATTCTTTCTTATTCTTCCAATGATTAAACCGCCGACAAATAGATTTTTGGCAGGATCATAAAAAGTCCGTTAAAAACAGAAAGAGAATACCCTGCATAGCAAGATATTCTCTTTCCTAAATAAACAATAAGACTTTATTAAAGTCGAATCAACTTTAAACAATCGATATGGCAATCATTAGCGTCTTCCCGTCCATGCGACATATTAAAGTCATATCCTTTCTTCTCAGGATCGATAGAAAGCGACACCGTATGTTCTCCGGCATTCAACCCTCGAAGAACAATATAATTGGAATCCAACCATTGTTTCCAATCGCCTGTTGCTTCCAAAATGAATGTACCGGCGTCGTTTCCGTCCACTGCCACCGAACGTATGGCGCACCATGTACCATGCGGCCCGTGTCCGTTAGCACCCCGAAGGGCTATGGCATAATCGCCGGCCTCGGGGACTTGTACCTGAAACTTCACATTAGCCGGACGTGCAAACAAATCGATAACAAAGCCACTCCCCGAAAATCCTTTGTGAAGATTAGAAACCGTTCCTGAATGAGAGCTCTGCTCCGCTTCACAAACCGATTGCCAAGTAGAATAAACAACCGCATTGGACATATCCGATGCAAATCCTTTTTCATCGACAGCATAAACCGAATAAAATCCATCGGGAGCCCCAATTAAATCGTAAGGAGAGGTTACCAGTTTATCCTCCTCAGAAAAATTGGAATGAAGGTAGTACTTCATATTTTCCTCTTCCTTCCAACTTAGAGTCGAACCGTTCAATACCAAAACAGGTTCTACCGGCGACCAACATTTCCCGGGTCCAGCCTTCACCAAATTTATTTTGCCTTTCGGTTCATCGATCATCATTTCTATCTCGATCGAATATTCCCCCTTACTATCGGCCGGAAGGACAAAAGGCAATGCTTGTTTCTCGCCATTGACTTTCAACGATTTCACCCGATTTCCCTTTCCAGATACCTTTATATCTATCGTCGCATCGCGATAGCGGAAATCCGACAAAGAAAGCCAGCCGTTCACCATATCGGGTACAACAGGATTAAATGCGATTCCTCGTTCCGTCAAATTCATGCCGAACAAAACTCTATACACCAAACTGATATAGGAAGAAACTGACCACAGTTGCCTATCCGAGTTCAAAGCTGTACCCCGATCATATCCGGTGTCGTAAGTCATATTCTCCTTATGTGTCAGGAAAAGAGCCGAAGCTCTCGTTAAAGAAGCCGCCATGTGTTCCACTGCCGATATATTGCCCACCTGACGAGCCGCATACATATACGGTGTTTGCCAAACCGGCCAAACACTTTTATTGTGGTATGCAAAATCGTCGGGAATAGAAGGATAAAGAACAGCAGCCCCGTATGGATATAGCGGGAAATTACCGACCATACGGCGAATTTGCTCATCGGTGCTCGCTCCCAAAACAGCACACAGTCCGTTCGACATGACACCGACCCGTTCCGAAGCCTTATACCCCGAAATTTCGGGATACAAGTAACACTCGTATAAACCTTTGTCTTCGTTCCAGAAATGTTTGTTTATCGAATCCTTCAACACATTCCTGAAACTTTCCCAATATGTTTTCTCACTTTCTGGTTTACCGAGTATGCCGGCCGTCTTCGACAAAAACTCATACATGAACATGTGCAGCGCATTTGTTCCACAGGAAAACGAACTGCCTATCGTCACATTGGTAAACCAATTCGGATAAGTATGGGTACGCCAGTCCATCGAACAAGTCTCCCCTTTGAACAGCCCTATGCGTTTATCGAATGCTACATGAATGTCCTTTCGAGCCGTATAGCTCAAACCTTCATAAGCACCTTCGAGCCACGAACTATCTCCTGTGTACAGATAGTACTCCCAAGCAGCGAGTGCCCACACCACACGGTCGGTCGATATAGGCCATGAACCTCCGCTACCTGTGTCCTGCAAGGCCTCGCGAGGATTACGAAGAGTCTGCTTATCGAGAGTTTTCCGAGACACTTCCGGCATAATCCATGCATAGCTGAACCATATACTGTACACGGCATCACGAGTCCATGTATCGGGCCAAAGAGCGCCGGCCCTAAATGTGCTGTCGCTGCGCACATCCATCAACATCTCTTCCAATGCCATATTGTACAGAGCCTCTATCAACAAATTGTTTTCAGTGGAAAATTTCGGAAAAGACGAAATATCCTGAGATAATTTCCATACTTTCTCTCCGTGATAATCGGAGTGTATCTCGGTTGGAGAAATAGCCTTAGCCGTTCGTATTCCCAAAAAAGAAGCATCCGTAACTCCATCGGGAGTAAAAGAATAAGGCAAAGGCGTACCCTCTTCTCTCACCCAAGTCCAATGGGCAGAAAAATCGGTATTTCTGTTTGCGTTATCCTGCATGCAAAGTGTACCATCTTTTTCCACCAAATGCAAATTCGACTCGGCCGAACGATTCGAAATTGTGTACCAGCCGCTATTAGTTTGAGTAACAAAATCGAAATTCCCGTAGTACCATTCGGCAGATTCGGTAACCGGTTGATCGACCACAGAACAAACGACCTGCCCATTATCGAGAGACAAATATCTACCACTCTTCTTATTTACGATACAAACATGATCGCCCTCAGCAGCCGCTATTTTCCACAAAGACTTATCGCCTTGCTTTTCACGGCTGAATTTACATTCGCCGTCGTCTTCATACAAATATTCTCCCGTCGCCCTATTTTGAAGTGCCCAAAAAGAATACACCTTCTCATCTTTTTGGTTACACGAAGAAAAGATACTCCCGGCAATAAGAAACAGAAATATATATTTCAAATAGATTTTCATACAGACTCAATTCACTTATTGAACGATTAATTTAGACGAAGAAACGGCACCTTCACTTTCGCAACAAACAAAATATGTTCCCTGAGCCCAACCATCAACCGAAACGACAACCGTCGACATGCTACCGTCGGTATCGATTTCCTTAACAAGTTGTCCCATCATACCGTATATTTTCACTTTCGTCACATCGTTACCTTTCACGGTAAAAGAATCCCCAGCCCGTACTAAGGTAGGATATACACTGACATTTGCCACGGCATGCTCCGATTCGATGCCGGTCGTTCCTTTACTCTTTACAGCACATACACAAGTAGGATTTATACCCGAAGGCATAAGTACAACCTTATCGAAAGTACCTCGACCATTATCGCTGCTATATCCGTTATTTGCAGTTTTCGTCGCACTATGGAGATTAAAACTAACTTCCTCGTCATCGACAGAACACAACCCCATATCGGCATACCCGTCACCGTCCACGTCGCACAACACAGGTATATCGTACGATGTACCGAAAGTCACCTGCACATCTTTTGAGACAAAATCGGGAGTCTTATATTCCGTATCTGACGGAGTAAAAGAGCATAACCAAGAACCCTTATCATAGCACACTATATCGTCCTGCCCGTCTCCATTCATATCTCCGGCAACCAATAAGTCTTTATCGCTAATTCCGAACTGTTGGTTTACATCAGGAGCCATCGCTTGGAACGTAATCAGCCACCAAAGGCCAAACTCATTATCGCGACGGATACCCACATCGCCGATACCGTCACCATTAAAATCTCCGGCCAATTTTTTATCTCCTTCCGACATGCCATATATGACTGTTTGAGGGTCTACGAAGTTATTATTCCCATCATTATAATAAAAAATCCAATTAATGAGATTATCGTTTAAATCGAGCTCACAAAGGTCGAAATACCCATCGCCATTCGCATCGAACACAAATACTTGCGAAATAGCTTTATCAGTCGTTTGTGTCGGTAACGAAAAATCTACCGTTCCATCTAAATCAAAATCGAATTTGTAACCGTCGGCTTGCGACCAATATACCAATCCGTCCTGACTCCATGCACTCATGGATAAGCATAAAGCTGTTAATAAAAAGACAATTTTTCTCATGGTAATCACTTTTATTGTTATACATTATTTTAATTTGCGATGCAACGGATCTGCAGCACCGTCACATCAGTTTCTTTATCTATGACCTGTATAAAATATGCACCCGGCATCGAAAGTATCGTCTCGGATAATAATCGATAACTATCTACAATGCAGTCTTCCATACCAATTACCCGCCCCGACAAATCGGTAATTTGTAGACGGAACTCTTTCCCCCGATAAAAATCGGAACCCTCAATGCATATTCTACCGTTTTCAGTCCAACACTTTATTTTGTCGTTTTTTTTTTGATTATCGATTCCACTGTTATAATCGGGCGACATAAAAATCAAGTTATCATAGTCTGCACTATTTCTATCTACCGGTCCGTAATGCACATCGGTTACGATCGCATTTGCCCATTCCACACCCCACAGACCAATCACATCGCTCAAAATATCCCGCTTATATTCTACCCATACTCCGTTCTGCGGTTTCACAGGAGTCAATGTGATATAAGCGATATTAGGCTGACTATAACCTACGCGATAATACAAGTCCCTCGATTCCCACACAGACGATGTTTCAGACGGTTTCAATAGTCGGAATCCGAACCATGAGGCAGTCGTATTATTCGAACGAACAGCAAGTTTGAACCGGTTGAATTTTTCGATAGGAATCCGAATTGCTCCGTTGTCCGTCGTATTGAACCGAATATCGCCGGCAGTCACGCGAATAGCGGATTCTCCCTGATAAGCATCCGTGATTTCATACCACTCGGCCACATTCCCGCCGAACTCGCTGGCTACTACATAAGGTTTCCCCTCTTGCATGACAGGGATATAGGTAGCCTCATCTTTATTTAAAGTCTCACCTTTCGCATCATAACCGAATGTAAACAATTCTGGCATACTTCCTACCCCGCTCGGTTCCGAAGGGAGCTCTTGCGATTTTGTCGAAGTCAGTACCAACGAAGCAAATACCGACACCGATGGAAGAGAAACCTCCACTTTATTGCCGTTCAAGGAATAGGGAACTTCGTTTCTTCCGTCGATAGTAATGCAATACAGTTTATATGCGACAAAACCATCGGGTAAAGTAAATGAAACCGAAACCTGTGTAGAAGAAGGAACTGTATTAACTTCGTCCCAACGTAAATCTAGGCTGTTGCCATAGTTCACAAGATCCACGACAAAAGCATCTATCTCACGTGTCCTTTTATCATAACGCTTTTTCAACGTCCCGAACACTCCGCTATTACTCCCCGAAACCGTAAAGTCTCCCCGGACATAATCGGTAATAAGATAAGCCGGATTCGAATAATAGAAATAAGCACCATAAGCAGCAACAAATTTATTCCACTGGGCGATACGTTCGAGTACGCTTGCCGGATAATTTACGGCATGAAACGGTACAGGATCGGTAAATCCGGCAACTCCGTCGACCACCTGCGCAGACGGGTATCCTCCTGCCGAAAGACAGGTAGCGAATTGGTAATCTATGTTTTCAACCGGCCAACTGGTCGATAAATTCATTTCCGTCGGAGGATAAAAATTAGCGAACACAGGTTTATCGGGATAACGCGATTTAGCATCATAAATATCACGATACAAATCACTATATTTTGTTCCCGTACCATACGGCCAAAGTTCCATAAACTGATGATTGACCACTGCTCCCGTCGTCAAATGGGGCACATTTCCACTAGTCGAAGGAAGTTGCAATGCCGTAGTCGTAACATCGCTCCTTACTTCCTTAACAGCAATATCCAATTGGTTGACAAATTGTGCCATTTCATAAGAAAAATTTCCCGTACCGGCCAATCCGTCACAAACATACGTTTCCGGCAAACCATACCAGTCCCAACGATAACCGTCATAATTATATTCCTGTTGAGCAGCGACGGCCTGCGCTATGAAATATTCATTAAAGCTCTTATAATTCTTTCCGTTCACCTCATAAGGAGCGTTCACATTCTCGTTAGTAGACATTAAATACAGATAAGATCCCCCGTATGTCATGAAACTTTTATCAGCCTCATTTTTCATGGCCCAACTGGGGTGTGCAAGAGCAAATGCTGGTGTACTGGCATAAATACCTGTATAACAAATTGAACGCCCTCCTATCGATCGAAACTTCTCTACCTTCTGTTTCATCATAGCCTTGCTGGTCCACAAACGGTCATCACCGACATACGTATTCCATGTTTCGGTCTCCGGTGCAACCTCCTCATGAGCTCTCATCCACGGGTGATATTCCAATGTATTGATACCCGCATATTGCAACGCAGCAGCCCATTTATCCACATCAAGAGAATTATCGAAAATACAAGTCCAGCCATGTCGCAGATTTACCTCTGCTCCCACCTCTTCCTGCGTAGCCAAAGGCAATGATTTAGGACGGGACAAATCAATGTCTGCCGCCGAAACAGCCACTACATTCTGTACTGGAACAGTAATCTCCAAATCAGAAACTCCGACACCGTTTAGATCGGCATAATGCTCATATTTAGGTTTCTTTCGATCATATAGATTAACCAACACGCGGCTCTCCAATGCTCGTAACAAAGCCATATCGTCATACCCATCGCCATCAAAATCGCCCACAAAAGGAATATCGCCCGACGTTCCGAACAAAACTCCATTAATAGCCAAATGGCTCTCGAACTCTGGATACCCTGAGATATCGGCAAAACAAACATACCAAGTACCGGAAGAGGGGCGATATACGCAAATATCATCTACTCCATCGGCATTGAAATCGCCCGACAACGGAATATCGCCCGATAAACCGAATCTCCCCTTTTCATCGAACTGTCCGTCACATGGAGCATAATCTATATACCACGTAGCCAAAGAAGAACCGGATCTCATCACGGCAATATCGGCTTTCCCGTCACCGTTAAAATCACCTACCGCACATTTATCGGTAGCCGTTTCTCCAAACGTTATAGCCTCAATATTGCTCCATTCATTATCGCCGTTACCCAGTTTCCATATCCAACGTATCTCTTCGCCCGATGTATCTATCTCACAAATGTCGGGAATACCGTCGCCATTATAATCGGCAACCACCGCCCCGCCCAAGAATGCAGAACCGTACGTTTCCGAAATAGTCGACTGATTTCCAGCATCGAAGCTCCACTCCGAAGCGGTTCTATACACAAGATCGTCATGAGCATAACTCGCTCCTATAATAAAAGCAGAAAACAATAATGTTAGAATTCGTATTTTCATGATTTACATTTTTACATCAAACAAGCTTTTCGCTCAATACTTTTTCTCTCTGTGGGAAAACTAATCCCGATTTTAGTACCCCGGATTATTAGGCAACAAATTAGGATTGGCATCTATATCGTCGATAGGTACTGGCAACAGCAAATGCTTAGGTGTGGTAAAATTAGTTTTACCTATACTTTGGAAAAATGTCTTTGCATATTCGCCATCGTTATCGTATCGAACTAAATCGAACCATCGGTGTCCACCCTCGAACGCTAATTCCATACGACGTTCATGCCTGATAATTTCTCTCAATTCTACTTGATCGGTAGTGGTCACATTAGGCAAACCAGCTCTCACGCGTACTCGATTCAACGGACCGCCATCATTCTCGGAAGATGCCAGAGCAGCCGCTTCGGACGAACGCCCCAACTCATTTAACGCTTCTGCTTGCATCAACAAAACATCGGCAAATCGCAATACCGGGAAATTAAGTGGGCTATCCATCGCCCGGTCGACACCTATATTTTCACACAAGAACTTTTTCACGTTATGCCCCGTCTGCGAACAAGTAGGATCATAAGACCAGCCTTGATAGACATCTCCTTCACACCAAACAGAAACCGACTTACGCAAATCGCCTGGTTCATAACTTTCTACAAATTCGGGATAAACAGCAAACCAACCGAAATTTCCCCACGGTCCTCCGATATTGATACTTGCCAAAGGAGCCATATACTCGTGATGCCACCCTCCTTGTCCCAATATATCAAATTCACTATATGCTGTCACATCTTTTTCATACTGAACCTCAAATAAACTCTCTGGACCGTTTTCGCGCAAATCGCTGAAATTCCATTCATATTTCCGATTAAGAGAATAAACTCCAAGATTCATCACCGAATCGATAGCAACCAAAGTTTCGTTGTACCGTTTCAATGTCAAATAAACTTTTGCGAGTAACCCGAATGCAGCCCCTTTCGTCGCACGTCCTATGTCGGTCGTATTTTCATAAACAGCCGGTAACATCGATGCCGCATCAGAAAAATCATCAATGATGTGCTGGTAAACTATATCTTTCGATGTTCTCGACACCTGCAAATCATCGCTTGCAGTCTGTTGCTTGTCTATCCAGGGCACATCGCCGAACAACCGTACCAGATTGAAATAATACAACCCTCTTAAAAAATGAGCCTCTCCCTTGTATTGGGTTTTCTTTGCGTCAGAAATCTTCGGAGATTTATCGATATTCGTCAAAATCCAATTCGTTCGACTGATTCCCGCCCAGGGTCCGCGCCATAATTCCTTAGCCCCGGAGTTATCGCTGGTCGCTGTGAAGTTAGACAACTGCGTCGTTTCGAGACCGTTTCCACCGGCTTCATTTCCAACACGGCCCTCTCCGGCGACAATATCCAATGTCCACATTCGCAAATTATACATATACGAACTCTGTAACCGCTGATACATAGAATTGACACCACTCTCTATCTCTTCGGGAGAACCCTCCTCGAAAAAGTTTTCGGTAATGATTTGGTCGTTCGGCAATATTTCGAGTTTATCCATACAGCCCGACAAGACAGTCGAAAGAACGACAACAGATATAGTAGATATAATTGTCCTTTTCATGATTCGAAAGATTTAGAATTTTACAGATGCTCCAAACATATAGACTCGGGAAGTAGGATAAATTCCATAGTCCAATCCCCAAAGACCCACCTCGGGGTCAAGACCCGAATAATTGGTCAAGGTCCACAAATTATCGAAACTCAAATACAACCGTAATGATTTGGCCCCGATCTTTTTCAACCAATCCTGAGTAAAACGATAACCGAAAGTAAGATTTTTCAACCTCAGATAAGAACCGTCTTCTACCCAACGAGTCGAAGCTCTGTTATTTCGGTTCGGATCGGCATAAATGGCACGAGGCATCGTATTGCTGGATCCTTCCCCGTTCCATCGGTTCAATGTAGAGGTAAATTGGTTATAAGTACTCTCCATACCCTCATGAGACACTCTTACGCCGTTCCATATATCATTCCCGTACGAACCCTGGAAAAATATACTCAAATCAAAATTCTTATATCCGAATTGATTGTTAAACCCAAAAATAAAATCAGGTTGAGGATTACCGATAACTGTTCGGTCAAAATCATTGATTACATCATCGCCATTCACATTGACAAACCAAATATCGCCCGGTGACGTATTGACCTGAGAATTATGCGATGCTTTATCAGGAGCGCGGTTTTCCATAGGAACCCCCGCAAAGACTTCGTCCAGTGTCTGATAGATACCACCCATCTTATAACCATAGAAAGAGTTGATAGGCAGACCTTCACGAATCAAACTTACACCGCTGAGGATTTCGGGACCGCCCAACTTCAAAACCTCATTCTTATTGAAAGTCATATTTAAGTTGGTTTCCCAAGTAAATTCTCCGACAAAATTGCGAGTATTCAAATTAAACTCGATACCCTTATTCCTCACCTTACCGATATTCACAGGAGGCCAATCGGCTTGTTCCAAAGATGTTCCACTAGTTTGAGGAACAGGCTTCTTGGTAAGCATATCGTTAGTATTCTTTAAATAGAAATCGACATTAGCGACAATTCGGTCATTCAAGAAACCTATATCCAACCCGACATTGTATTGTTCGACAGACTCCCACTTAATAGACGGATTGGATAGTTTGTACGGGTATATAAGCGATACTTGTTCCGACTCAAATCCTCGTTGCGAACCGAAATTATAAACGCCGTTCACTTCCAACTTATCGGCAAATGCATACGCATCGATATTCTGGTTACCGGTCAATCCATACCCTAAGCGCAATTTCAACATCGATATCCAGGGGACATCTTGCATGAAGCTTTCATTAGACACATTCCATGCTGTTGAAAACGAAGGGAAATACCCGAATCGATTATCGGCTCCGAACTTGGAAGAACCATCGGCTCGGAAAGTTGCCGTCAAGAAATATCGGTTGTCATACGAATAATGAACACGTCCCATATACGACATCAACGCCCAAGAATAAGAATTACCGCCCACATCAGTAGCTTTCGTCGCATTATCCAATTCCGTCGTCATCTCGCTGGCACGTCCCGTACCGGCAGCAGACATCCATTCCTTCTTATACTCTTGGTAAGAAGTTCCTATCATGGCATTCAATTTATGTTTGCCGAATACCTTGTCATAAGTAAGTGAATTATCCCACAAATACAACTCTTCATAAGCCGAAGACAATGATTGCGAGGTATTGGTCTGCTCTTTATTACCCCATTTGTATTTAGGTATATAATTGTTATTATACTCATATCCCAGTTCCGCACCTCCGGTAGTTTTAGCAACCAAACCGTCGATGATCTCCCACTCGGCCGAAATATTAGATAACATTCTGAATCCTTTCATACGATACTTTTGTTCGTTTACGATAGCCACAGGGTTCAAAGCATCTCCATTCAACTCGGCATTCCCGGTAGGACCGTTATAATTACCTTCGTCGTCATAAATAGAAATGGAAGGTAACATGCGCATAGCATTCTGAATAACAGTCGATATAGGCTGAGTACGACGATTCTCGGCGCTTAGGTTTACGTTTGCTCTTACCTTTACATTGCTCAATATTTGTGACGATATATTGGATTGAAGATTCAGTCGGTTAAATTCCGAATTTTTCATAATACCGTCTTGTGCATAATAACCCACCGATGTCGCATGATTAATCTTGGAATTACCGCCCAAAATAGAAAGATTCACTTTATGCATCGGAGCCGTACGGAATAACGGAGAAAGCCAATCCGTACCAGCACCGAGAGATTCAGGGTCGGCAAACAACGGATTCAACGATAAACCCGCATTCGACCTCATTTCATTATGTAAAGCAGCATATTGTGATGCATTCAGCATATCGAACGTCTTTGCAGATTGTTGAATACCGAAACTATAATCTAAATTAATTTCTGTTCTTCCCTCTTTGGCTTGACGAGTAGTAACCATAACTACACCGTTTGCACCTCGCGAACCATAAATAGCAGTGGCGGAAGCATCTTTAAGAACATCGATAGACTCTACATCTGCCGGATTTATATACCACATACCGCCATTTACGGGAACTCCATCGATAACATACAAAGGAGACGCATCGTTAATCGTACCGACACCGCGAATCAAAATAGAAACATCTCCACCGGGAGCTCCGGAATTTTGAACCACCTGTACACCCGACATTTTTCCGGCCAAAGATTGTACCACATTAGAAGTCGAATTCTTTACGAGTTCGCTTCCTTTTACAGAAGATATAGAACCCGTAACATCTGAACGTCTCATCGTTCCATAACCTACAACGACAACCTCATCGAGTGCTTTGGTATTTTCTTTCAAAACGATACGTACAGATTTATTCCCTTTAACACTCGTTTCCACGGCATCATAACCGATATAAGAAACTCTAAGTATTGGATTTTTTTGATCCGATTTTATCGAGAAATTACCGTCCATGTCGGTCACAGCCACATTTTTACTATCTTTCAAATGGACTGTCGCACCTATAATAGGTACGCCCGAAGCATCTATAACCTTTCCCGAAATAAACTGTTGCGAATCAGCGGCCGAAACTTTACCGGGACCGCCCTGCTCTGTCTGCTGTGCAGAAATCCCAAACGGTTGGGAAAACAAGAGTACCATACACCCCATGAGGCAACATACTCTCAAACCTCTTTTACTTTGTTTTTTCCTTGTCATAGCACCGTGTTTTTCTCTATGTTATTTTTTCATTTTACAAAAAATGGTATTGGGTTAAGAAATATCCTTACGTGATGCTAAATTAGATGATCTGGTAATACTGCCTTTCCAACATATTAGCCAAGAATTATGGTATCTTACCATAATAAATCAAACCAATCTATTTTTTGGATATTTACCATTATTTTTTATCTCAAATGACGGGGCTTTCCTCCTTTTCTCCAATACTCCTCTATCTTCTCCAATGTCACGCCTTTGGTTTCGGGAACATAGAAATATCCCCATATGATTGCGGCAAGAGCTACTATCGCATAAAACCAAAAAGCACCTGCCGGATTCCCCAAGTTTTCTCCGTCCAAATAAATTTCAGTACCTTCTACAGTGAACGCCTTCACTATTTTGAAGAATGTAAACGTTACCACTGTATTGAACACCCAAACCGATAACGAGCCCAAAGAGGAACCGAGACCTCTTACCTTCTGAGGAAATACTTCTGAAATAATGAGCCAACCGAGCGGGCCGATACTGATCGCATAAAAAGCGACGTAGACGAACACGAGAATAATAGACAACCATTTGCCCATCTCTCCGAGATAAGAAAAATGAGTAAAACAGATACCGAGTAAAAGAAGAGAGACAAAAATACCTGTCAAACCTGTAAAATATAGTTTTCTTCGGCCCAAGCGATCGACAAAATAGACCGAAACAATAGTGAACAACAGATTGACGACCCCAACACCGACCGCCGCCCAAATAGCCGAAACCGCCCCATCGAAACCGGCCATCAAGAATATCTTGGGACTATAATAGATAACCGTATTGATACCTACGAATTGTTGAAAGAACATAATCCCCACACCGATAATTACGGCATTACGCAGCCACGGTTTCATCAATTCTTTAATACCCGACTTATCTTTTTCACTTTTTATCAGCTCATTCTTGATGGTTTTGTACGAATCTTCCATTGCCTCATTCCCTTCGATACGAGCCAACACCGATTTTCCCTCTTCATCTCGACCCCGGCTTATCAACCAGCGTGGACTCTCTGGCATAAATGCCATACCTATCAACAGAATTAAAGCCGGAACGACTCCGATATAAAACATAGGACGCCAGCACGACATATCGCCTTCATCGGCAAACATCAAATCCGATAAATAGGATGCCAACACTCCTATCGTGATCATTAATTGAAACATCGAGACCAAACTGCCCCGTTTATTAGCCGGTGAAATCTCGGCTATATAAAGAGGTACTGCAAAAGACGATACCCCGATCGCTATTCCCAAAAATAAACGGGCTATAATCAACTGCTCGATACTGGGAGCAAATCCCGACCAAAGAGCACCGATCGTAAAAATAACCGCCGAAGCTAAGATAACTACCTTACGTCCCAATATATCGGTTATCTTTCCACAAAACAAAGCGCCAAGAATAGCACCCACCAATCCCGCCGAAGTAACTAATTCCACCATGGAATTATCCAAACCGAAATCTTTTTGGAAAAAAGGTATAGCCCCCGATATAACACCGGTATCGAATCCGAACAACAGGCCTCCGGTCGCAGCGATAACAGCTATTACATAAATAATTGTATTTTTCATCATATCCAATTTTAATTTATTCTAAAATCAAGGTTCATAATTCTTCCAAACCTCTTCTTTCAATCCGGGGTTCGGAACATATAAAAACGTATCTGGCGACTTCTCGAAAGTTCGGTAAATAGACTCTCCTTTCACAATGCCCAGTTCAGGGTATTCGGCCGGAGATTTACAAATAAGTTCCGATGGTTGATAACAAGGATTCGCCCGCCATTCTATTTTTCCTTCATCGTTAAAAACCGGAAACCAAGCAATTCCCTTATGACGACGTACGCCATCATATTCGAAACCATACTCCCTATCGCACCACGCTCCGAAAGTAAGAGGTTTATCAGGATTAGCACTAATAGTCGCATGAGCCCAATATGGAGGAACGATAACCACATCGCCGGCCTTAGCATACACGGCAAAACAACGACCGGGATTATCTTCGGCATATTCCTGCATGTAAATGATAGCCTCTCCTGTCCATATTTCGTAAACCTCAGGAGTAGACCAACCGCTATATTTAGAAACCCAATGGATATGACCTTGACTGCGAATAGGCTCTTTACCCAATCGACCGGCAGCATAGGTCACGACCCCATAAAGCAAATGCATCCGTTCGAGCATTTCTCTGTGTTTACATTTCCCCACGTCCATAGCTATGGAATAAACGATTTCAGGGCCATCGCACTGAGGGTCGGATAAACTTCCCCGAATATCTCGCAAATAACGATTCTCCACTTGGGGACCGAACACATCTGCACCATATTTAAATCCCATAGGATTTACAGTAGGAATTATATCAAAACCGGGATTGAATTCCATATCTTTTCATACATTATGTTTAACAAAAGCTTTTATTGTAGCGCACTGTTTTCCTTCCGACTCTCCATAAGGCCGTATCGTATACTGTCTCACCGATTCCGGGATAATAAATGTCTCGGCATAATGTACGACAAACGGATCAAATTCGCCGGTGGGACTTTCAACGATAGCTTCACGTCCCTCGACAAGATTCAGCACATTCACACTTCCATCTGTTTTGTGAAGAACTGGCTTGGTAAACCAATGCCGACGAGTTTCTATAAACTCACATTCATGCAAACCGGTATGTTCTTCAATCCAACCGTCTCCTTCGGCCACTTTATCTATCTTATTATAAATTTCACGGCGAACCCACGGCTCCGTACGATTCCATTGGATCACATGTTTACCATGCCCGATATTGATAGGTCGGGGACGGCCGTCCAATCCCAAACGCCCCCAATCCCACAACTTGAAGGTGAAAATATAAGGAGTAGCACTGATTTCGAGAACCATACTGTTACGCCCCGAACAATGAACAGTACCCGCAGGTATAAGTACATGGTCGTGCTTTTTCACGGGATAATTACCGACATACTTTTCTGCATCGAAATGCCCTGTATGTTGTGCTTCGGTCAAGGCATTTATCATCTCCTCCGGTACGATACCTTCCTTCACTCCCAAATAAACCGAAGCATCTTCTTCGGCATCGAGAATGTAATAGCTCTCGTCTTGGGTATAATGCATACCGAACTTTTCTTGTATATATTGTGTCAGCGGATGCACCTGTAAGCTCAAATTACCGCCGTCCATCGTATCCAAGAAGTCGAACCGAATAGGAAACTCGTCCCCGAAACGTCCGTAAACCGGGTTACCCAACAACTCACGCGGATAAGAAAATACCAAATCGATAGACGGTATTTCGAAACGGACTTCTCCGAAGCCCAAATACAAACTATTCTCCTCAGGGACACAATCGAAACACCATGCAAAATTGGGAGTTTCACGATCCAAATCGCATATTTCCTTCATCCATTGACCGCCCCACGGACCCGGATCGAAAAACGGAACTACTCGAAAAGGAGATTTCGAAGCCTTTTTCAAACCAGCATCCACGATTGCCGCTGTCGCCATCTTAGGATCACCCATCACATTCGTATCCAAGACATAATCCCATTTGCTCATTAACGTTTTCTTAAAACGGTCACAAATGCGCCAATCTACGAAAAAGCCTCTTTTATATTGCAACGAAGCCCGTTCCATGCGATTATCCACACCGACATTCGAGATTTCGTTTCTCCGAAAACGCATCTGTATTTCCCAACGAGCCATATCGGCATATACCAATACATCGCTTTCGGGCATCACGTAAGCAGCCCCTACGCCATATACGATTACAACACCGGCAGATATACCGGCAACCTTTTCACGCAACTCGGCAATCTTCTTTTCATCGAAATAACAATCCATATGATAGCGAGTCATATAACCGAAAATCTCATCATCGGTTATATCGGACTTCAAAAACGAATTGATCTCTTCCGAAGTTTTCATGGCCGAAGAAGCGTCCAACCACAATGTATGGGGAAGTTGTCCCTTCAAAGCCGATTTTACCTCCTCGTCATAAACACCTTGATAACATTCGACAACCAATACCTTTACCGGTTTATGAACGTTTTCCAACGACTTGTTCAACTGCGATACAATTTCCGGCCAACCTTGCCAACAAACATTTTCAGATGTTTCCGATACCTGTACGACCGGATACTTATCATAATTAGATTTATAATTTGAATACTTTTTCATTTCTTCTCCTCTTTACACTTGTCAAATAATAATTCAATCCCAATAAAGCGGCATTGTCTCCTAATTCGGAAAGCACAATATGCACCCGGTCGATAGGAGTCCAAGCTCGATCCTCGACCCACTTATTGATATAAGGCAAAATAATATCCGCACTTCTCATGATTCCGCCGCCCAGAACAACTACCTCAGGGTCATAAGCATGAATGTAAGAGACAATGGCAGCTGCCCATACATTCATACACTCTTCGCAAATAATAATAGCATTCTCATCGCCTTGTCTCATTAAACCGAACAGTTGTTTAAAATCCATATCGGATGCCGCAATCTTAAAATCTGGCGATACACGTTCGTTAGACCGAATAATATCCGGCAAGAAAAATGAAGAAGCCATAGCCTCTACACAACCTATATTTCCACAGCTGCAACGTCTTCCACGATAATCGACAACCATATGCCCTCCTAAGGAACCAGCTTGATGATGATGCCCCACCAACGGTTTGCTATCTAATATAACACCGGTTCCTATTCCTGTACCGATAGTCATCATTACCACATTTCCCGTACCTTTCGCTGCACCGTAGAGCCACTCTCCGATGACAGCAAGACGGGCATCGTTTTCCAATACGAAAGGAACGCCCCAACGACTATCGGCCCAATGACAGAGATCGATATCACAAGCATCGTCATACTTGTCGTTGGTAGAAATCACTCTGCATTCGACAGGATTCACCATACCCGGAAACGCCAATCCGATAGATACCAAATCCGTCGAAGATATTCCTTCCTCAGACAACAATGAATCAATTGCATGCTCCATCTTGGGAAGCATGTGAGATAAACCCTTCACCGAATCCGAAGAGATTGTGGTAAACCGAACAATCTCAGAATCCAATATCAAACCTATCTTTATGATAGTTCCTCCCAAATCTATTGCGACGCTATAATTTCCCCCCATAACCTTATACTCCTATCAATTGAGGCTTCCCATCGACCTCCAACAATCTGGCTGCAAAGCCATGATCGGCAATTTCCCGATAATTATGCCCTGCATCAGACGGCCAACAAGCTGCAAAAGAAAATAAAGTATTTCCCGTATTTGCCATACGGTGAGCCACACCACCCGGTATATAATGTAGGCTCCCGGGAAAAACCCGTTCGGCCCACACTCGACGCAACTGGTCCATCAAAATCAACATGCCCTCTCCTTCAAGCCCCCAATAAAATTCCGCCCGATCGATATTCGCATGGAAATGTCCCTTAGTCATGAAGTACTCGTTTCCCACTTTTCCCGGATGCAAATAAGTAATCCCGAAATATAATCCGCCGGGAGTACCCTCCTGTTCCGGCAAAAAACTACTCACCTCATAAGCCAGTATATTCTGCGGCATACGAGAAAAAGCATCGACATCGGCAAAAATACCACGCAAATCTCCCAGAGTACGGCTCACATTCTCGACTCTCTCTCCCAATAATCGGTTCCCCGCAAAGAATAATCGGGGAAATACAATTTCCATATTCTCCATTATTTTTCATGTTATTATCGATATGGCAAAGATAGAGTGACAATTGGCCTGCTCTATTCACTATATTTGCCGATAATTTTGGTATTTTACCAAATACCGATTAGAGGAGCATAAAAATGATAATATTCTATATCTATTAGGAAGCTTTTTTGGAGGTTTTTAAGCGATACATAAAAAACAAATTAAAAAACACTTTTTATAATCGAGTAGTACTCAACGTATCAAAAAGTCAATATCAATTACAAGAAAGACTTCCCAGTCCTCATAAATAATCTATATAAAAAGCTATTAAAAAGGTCAAATCGCCTTCTTCTTTTTCACCCCATATTTTTCTTGGTATTCAGAAGGAAGCATGTTGGTTGACTTCTTAAACTGCTCTATAAAATTCGACAAATTATTAAATCCGACCTCCATACTCAAAGTCGAAATTTTCATTTTGCCTTCTATCAAAAATTTCTTGGCATGCCCTATACGCATATCATTCAAATACTGTACAAAAGTCTTTTTCGTACGTTCCTTAAAATATCGACAAAAAGCAGTAGGAGTTAGTCCGGCAACAGCAGCCACCTCTTCAAGTTTAATCGGCTTATTAAAATTTTTCACCAAAAAACGATAAACTTTATTGAATCGCTCAAAATCCGAAGAATTGACCGACTGGGTAAAACCTACGCTCGCTAAAATTTCATATTCGTCGGCTTCTGCCATCATTTCCAAAAGTGTGAGCAAATTAGTTACTCGCTCGATTCCATTTTGATTAAACGTGCGTCGAATATATCGAGCGATCCGTTCACGCGATTCACCGGTAAATTTTATTCCCCGCCTCGAACGTTCTATTAACTCACGAATATTTGCCATCTCAGGCAATCGTATCAATATACCCTCAAACAACTCTTTACGAAAATAAACACAATGACAAGTCGCCCTTAAACCAGAATCCGAGTCGAAAAATTCTTTATCGTTTCTCCACTCATGCGGCAACTGAGGACCCATCATACAAACATCGCCCTCTTCATATCCTCCGATATGATCACCTACAAAACGAGTGCCCCACCCTTTTTCAATACACATGATTTCTATTTCGGGGTGATAATGCCACGGCACGATAAAATGGGGCAAATCTTCCCGATAGAAATTGATATAATTATCGACGGCAAAAGGAAGTTCTTGATACAAAGGTTTCATAATATAGCACAGTTATTAAAAGCAGTTCATCTAAAATCACACATCGAGAGCCAAAACAATATCCCAACCAACTTTGTCGGGGTATAAGCCATTTTTTATTTTTAACTTATAAAAAGTGATAGTATGGCAAAGATAAATTATAATATTATTATAGCGAAAATAAAAAAGAAGCATTAACAATGCCTTTTTGTACATTTGTAAATACGAAGATGAGATGCGGTTCGGCATAGTCCATTCGGAAATAAAATTTCCGTTTGCCTCTGCACTCACCTTTCGCTATCTTTGTCATTCAAAAATTATTTCTAAAAACAAATACCTATGAAAATTTTATTTTTTCAATACCCCTCGTGCAGCACTTGTAAAAAAGCGGCAAAATGGCTAAAAGATCACGACATTGATATAGAATCGAAGCACATCGTCGAAACACCGCCCACTGTCGGGGAACTAACCGAATGGATAACCCACAGCAATTTACCCTTACAAAAATTCTTCAATACGAGCGGACAAAAATATAGAGAACTAAATTTGAAAAACCGTATTAGTACAATTCCCGAAAAAGAACTGATAGAACTATTGGCTTCCGATGGAAAACTAATCAAACGTCCCCTTCTCGTAACAGACTCACAGGTCTTGGTCGGATTCAATGCCGAGTTATGGCAAGACGTTTTGCTATCCGAGACGAAATAATCTCATACTCAAAAAAATTAGGCGCATGCCTATTTGCACGGTTCAAAAAGAAATACTATCTTTGCGCCGCTAATGCAAATAATAACCAATTAAAAAATTTCAAATGGCAACAAAAATCAGATTACAACGCTTTGGTCACAAAGACTACGCATTTTACCAAATTGTAATCGCCGATAGCAGGGCACCACGTGATGGTAAGTTTATTGAAAGGATAGGTTCTTATAATCCGAACACTAATCCTGCTACAATAAATTTGAATTTCGAAAGAGCTTTGTATTGGCTGACAACCGGTGCTCAACCCACCGACACTGTACGTAATATCCTTTCCAAAGAAGGTGTATTGATGAAAAAACATTTATTGGGCGGTGTAAAAAAAGGTGCTTTTACCGAAGAGGTTGCAGAACAACGCTTCGAAGCATGGTTGAAGAACAAAAAATCGGCTATTGACGCTGAGAAAGCCAAAGTTTCTGCCGCAAAAGACGCTGCTGCTAAAAAACGTCTAGAAGAAGAAACCGAAAAGAACAAAGCAAAAGCCGAAGTTGTCGCTGCTAAAAAAGCAGCCGAGGCTGCCGCTAAGGCAGAAGCCGAAGCCGCTGCAAAAGCCGAAGAAGAAGCTAATGCCGTTGCAGAAGCTCCTGCATCCGAAAATGCTGAATAAATATTTTAGACAGCATATTGAAACGGAGTATCCCTCACTGGATACTCCGTTTTTATTTTTCTTCTTCCCAAAAGTATTTTAACGGCTCAGTCGTTAATTAACAGGGATCGTTCATGTATATTCTCTCCCCTATTGCGAACACTGTTCTCCGTAATACTACGGGATATTTCAGTTTTCATTATCGGAGATATTTTAGAACTCCTCCCTTGTCGTGCCCCATAACACTATCGGGCACTCTCCCTATCTCATCTGCGATGAGCACAGGGAGAGATGACCAAGCTCTTATCACCTCCCCCTGTATTTTCTACCCCTCCGTCCAGAGGAAACCGCCCCTATATTTTGCGCAGCAAAACACAGGGGGGAGAGGGGGAGTAACATGGCCAAACAATCGCCAATCGGTCTATAATAGTTCTCTTAACACGATAAAAAGCTCCTAAGAACATCTCACCTGCACGATTCTTATCGTATTCATTTTCTACTTTCTCAAAAAAAATAAAAAAAATTCACTTTTTCACTAGGGATAACCCTCGATTTAAGGTTAATATTATATAGCGCATAAAAAATGCTCAAAAATATGTATATACATATCATGAAAAAATAAAAACATATCATTCAATTTTCAGAATTACTTTTTGTTTAATTAAATATTTGTTTATCATGAAAAAACACTACATGTTATTCACTTTATTGTTTACTCTTCTGCCTTTTCTTAATAGCTATGCCGAAGAGAACAAAGCGATCACTATTCCTCAGCTCTCTTTTAGTTCTCCTACATCGGGTTACCGTTTGGAAATCCCCGAAACAATCTTAGGAGACAGAAATGGAGGTGAAACAGACCGGTCCGGAAAATCCTTTACTATATCTGCATGGATAAATATGGACCAATATACAAACAATTCGGGCAGTAAAGGAAATGTAATCATGGGACACGGTCCTAGAGTACATATGAATTACAACGGTAGTTTAGTTTTAGCTACTACCGAAACAGGTGTTCTTAAAATCATATCAGGTGCAAGCAACAAAGTAACTTCGGTTTTAGAAACCTCGGTAGATCTGGATACATGGACTTATCTTACACTTGTCTATGACAACAGCGACTTTTCGGTAAGTGTATATAAAGATGGTACTCTCGTAGCCACGAAAAACAATACTCAACAGTTAGAACTTTTCGGAGACGACCCTTGTATTTTCTTTGTAGGGGGCGCTGGATTTTCCGGATTCTGTGACGAATTCCAATTTTTCGACCGAGCATTAAACTCAAATGATGTCAAGCAAGCTTACAGCAACCCCCAAAATATATCGGGACTGACGGTTTGGTATGACTTCAATACAATTGAAGAAGGCAGTTCTTTTACCAACAAAGTAACCGAATCTGACCAAGTAAATACAAAGGCTACATTCTATAATCTCACCGGAGGACAAACAAACAGTGATGGTGGATATATCAGTATCACCAACTATACAGAAGCCGTTCCCTCTCTTACCAAAGGAAGACCAACTCCTAGTAACTACACAGTAACACTACCCACTGAAATAACTAATGGCACTTTAAGCGTAATGAACGGCGAAAGCCCTCTTTCGGCAGGAGAAAATACCGTAACATCGGGGACTACTTTAACCATAACGGCGACACCGGCCGATAATTATCGTTTGGAATCCTTGAATATCAACGGACAACCGATTGAAAACGGTGGGACATATACTGTAACGGAAGATGCAACTATTACTGTTTCATTTGTCGAAATCGTTATGCATAAAGTAACAATTACCGTCGACGAAGGAGTAGATTATCAAATTACAGCAGGAGAAGAAGTTATCGAGAACTTAGAATCGATAGCCTCTGGCACAGAATTAACCATAACATTCAATTCATTGCCAGAAAACAAGAAGATAGAATCCGTACTGATTAACGAGCAACCAGCCGAAGCAGAAGAAAACGGATCATACATTTTCACGGTAACAGAAAACACGACTATCATTGTCAACTTGACCGATATTACTTATTACACGGTTACGCTACCGACTCTGGTAGAAAATGGACAACTAAGCGTAATGAACGGTTCCGAGCCTCTTACCACAGGAGAGAATACTGGTATAAAAGAAGGCACGGTATTGACAATTACGGCTACTGCCGATCCCGGTTATGAAATTCTCTCCCTCCAAGTAAACGGATCCGATTTCACCAACGGAGATAATTACACGGTGAACGAAAATACGACTGTCACAGTCTCATTCCAAATCGAAGGCCCCAAAGCCGTACTAGTCCCTGCAATAAGTGGTAATAATAAATACCAATTCCGTTTTGATGATAAAGTATTAGGCGAACACATAAACGGAGAGAATAATTCATGGAATAACGGTAATATAACAGGTTCAGACCATCGTGCCCGTAATTTCACAATGTCCGCTTGGGTGAAAACAGTCAGCACAAATGGGCAAGTAATGGGACACGGACAAGCACCTTACTATGGAGCCGTAGGAACATTTGGTGTTGTACTCGAAAACGGAGTCCTAAAATTGAAAGCCCGTGCATGGGAAGACAAAGGTAACTGTCCGGGAATAGCCGATGTAACGACCGAAGCAACCTTGACCGCTGATGAATGGGCATTTATTACCGTGACAGTCGATGATTCCAATAAAGAAATCAAACTATACAAAAACGGAAAATTATTAGGAACCGGCGATTTAGGAACAATTGTAGAAGGTGGAGAACGAGAAGGGCATGGTATAGGTCTATTACAAGACGAGTGTGTATTCTTCGTGGGGAACGGTGGATTCTCCTGCTATGTAGACGAAGTTCAGGTATGGTCCAAAACATTGACCGAAAAAGAAGTAAAAGAATCCATTCGCGGCGGTTACGACCAGGAGAATATGCCCGAAGAATTAGTGGCCTATTACAAAATCGAAAATGATTCGGAAGCCGAATTGGAAAACAAAGGAACATTCGGTAGCTGTCCCGCCGGTGTAGTAGAAGGTACAACCGAGGTACATACTGGTGCTCCCCACTGGGGCGCAGAAGTTTATACTTGCGACTTTATTCAAGTACAAATCGTAGCCGGTCATACATTCCCGACCAATAATCTCACCATCACTCAACCCACCGAAGGGGGAACATTCAAAGTAGTTAATGCTAAAAATGAAGAAGTAACAAGTGGAGAGGTAGACCAGTTCAGCGCATTGACAGTCATAGCCGAACCGGAAGAAGGATATGTATTATCGCAAGTATTGGTAAATGGCGAAGTAAATAGCGGAACGACTTTTGTCATCGAAGACGACACAGAAGTAACAGTGGTATTCTCCAATAAAGTAATCGTAACCAATACAACCGCAACCGGTGGTAACGTCGAAATGTTCGTTAATGATGCCGAAGAAGCGACCGCATTCGGTTCCGAAATTATACGAGGATCAAAGCTAACTTTCAAAGTAACCGTAAACGAAGGATATGAATTAACGTCATTCCTCGTGAACGAAGAAGAAAAGATAGACGAACTTGCAGAAAACATATATACAGTAAACGCAATTTCCGATAATATGACAATATGTGCTGTGTTCTCGAAAATACCGACATGGAGAGTTACTTGCAATATTACCGGAAATGGTTCTGTCACCATCTCCGACGACGAAAGTAATGTATATGCCAGTGGTTCCGAAATTCTAAACAACACATTTGTCAAACTAACTTTTATCCCCGAAGAAAATTATAAGATAGAAACTTTCACTTCTTCCAATGGAGAATCGCTGTTAGACCAAATTAGTAACAATATTTACGAAATAGGAGCCATAGACAGCAACCATACTTATAACATAACATTCGGAACGATTGTAGGCATAGACAAAGAAAGCATAAAGTCTATATCACTCTACTACCAAACCGGAATACTTTACGTAAGCGGTATCGACGAAAATGCTACCATTGCCATATATGATTTGACTGGCAAATTGGTTAAAGTTACAGAAGAAGCCCCTGTAAATATAGCCGATTTGGCGAAAGGTTGTTATATCGTTAAAATAACGATGGGTAATACAGACAAAGCCATGAAATTTATCAAGAAATAAAAATCTATAAGAGAAATAAACCACATAAAGAGAGGTGATGCTGCAAATCATGCATTACCTCTCTTGTTTTTTAACCAAAGAAATGAACAAAACAAAACTAAAAAGAATATTTCACGACTTCGCTTTATACCACGACATTATTCCTACCCATATCTCCCCTACCTCAAACATAAAGAGTAGAAATAAAGTCTTTTGCCGATTCATGAAAATTTTGTAGATTCGTGCACACATTAATATATTTTATCATGAAAAAAATATCATTACTCACTTTCCTTCTGGGTTCATTTTTTCTTCTACAAGCCCAACCATACACCAAACACATTGCACCCATCAATAATGAAAAATGGTGGGGCTGCTTCGTAGGAATAGGTAACGAAATGCCCTTTGCATCGAATACCCCCCTCTATGATTTGGCAAAAGTCAATTTTAATAACGAAACCTCTCCCCTGCTCCTATCTTCGCAAGGACGTTATGTATGGAATGACGAACCTTTCCGTTTCCGCTTGGTAAACGACACACTCGTTATCGAATCAGATCATGAATCCCCACAAGTGACAACCGCTGGGAAAAACCTTCGTGATGCCTATCTTCATGCCTCAAAAACACATTTCCCGGCAAACGGAAAAACTCCGCCAGCACTCTTTTTTAAAGAACCACAATACAATACATGGATAGAACTCATGTATAATCAAAATCAAGAAGACATTCTGAACTACGCTCATAACATCATCGAAAACGGATTCCCCAAAGGAATCTTGATGATCGATGACAACTGGCAACGCTATTATGGGAACTTCGAATTTAAAGCAGAAAAATTCCCCGATGCCCGTGCCATGACAGACGAATTGCACCGGCTCGGATTCAAAGTCATGCTTTGGATTTCACCCTTTGTATCGGCCGATTCTCCCGAGTTCAGAGATTTGGCAGACAAAGGATTTCTCCTGAAAAACAAAAATGGAACCCCTGCCGTTGTAAATTGGTGGAACGGATATAGTGCATGCTACGACATGACCAATCCGGCAGCTGTCGAATCACTAAAACAAACCCTAAACGAATGTATGGGAAAATACGGGATCGACGGGTTCAAATTCGACGCAGGCGATATAGCCATCTTGGCTAACGGAGAGTACGACTACTACGACAAGAATGCCGACCAAAACATTTTCTCCCAACGATGGGCCGAACTGGGACTTTCCTACCCTTTCAATGAATTTCGAGCCGCTTGGAAAACCGGAGGCCTGCCATTAGTGCAACGCATAGGAGACAAAGACTATTCGTGGTATGCCGTATCCATGCTTATACCCAACATGGCAATTTGCGGTATGCTCGGTTATCCCTATGCCTGTCCCGATATGATCGGAGGTGGGCAATTTTCCTCTTTTCTCGATATTAAAGAAGACGAATTTAACCAAGAACTCATTGTACGATCATGCCAAGTCCATGCCCTCATGCCCATGATGCAATTTTCAGTTGCCCCGTGGCGAATCCTCAATCGTGAGAATATGGAAATCTGTGCACGATACGCACAGCTACATCACACGATGGGCGACTACATTTATGAATGTGCCCGTCATGCTGCCGAGACCGGAGAGCCTATCTTGCGCCACATGGAATACAGTTTTCCACATAGCGGATTCACCGAATGCAAAGATCAGTTCATGCTCGGTGACAAATATATGATAGCCCCCATGATTACCGAAGGCACTCATCGTACCGTTAATCTTCCCAAAGGCACATGGCGCGACGATCAAGGAAAAACATTCAAGGGTCCGAAAAAAATAGAGATAGATGTCCCCCTCGATCGTCTCCCCTATTATGAACGAGTGAAATAAGAATTGGGATAATGTAAAAAAGAATCCATATACATATATGGATTCTTTTTTTATAGTAAACTTATCGGCTATCCACTACAATAACTAACCTCAATGCTTTTTTCTTTGAACTTCGAAATTCGATGAATATATGGCTTTTACCGTCAACTGTGGCCGAACGACCTCTTTACACCGAGAACACAAATACAAATAGGTATCCTCCTCCAATTTATATCTCCACCCCTCCCCATAAGAACTTCCACAGACAACACAGAAGAAACGCTCTTCAATCCTCCTACCTCTTTTTCCATAAAGTAAAGTCCTGACTTTTTGAGGTGTTTTTCTTTTAAAGACTCGTTGCGCCTCTCGATTTATACGACAGTTTTTCTCAAACATATTGGCAAAAGACACTACGGCTTTTTGTACTCCCGAAAGATGTGGGTGCACCTGTTTCTTGTTTGCTTTTTTACCAGCCATCGCTCTTTTATTTTTCACAATATTAAGATACAATCAAACAATACCATTTCAGAATCTTATGAAAAAAGATATTAAAAGTAAAACAGATAGTGCCACTTTTAATACCACTAATCAGCAACTTATTGAAAAACAATATATATCGTGGAGCTGGAGGGATTCGAACCCTCGTCCAAACGAGGAACTAATGAGCTTTCTACATGCTTATCTTCGCTTTGATTGTCGGGTACAGACAAGACCGAAGCCACCAATCTGCACCTTAGTTTCTAAATTTTCATCATCAGCTCGAAACTGGCCTCTGACTATTTCCGATATTATTGCACCACCGTTTCGGAACGCTTCGGAACAACAGCAACCGGGTGATGTCTTGTCTCCACAACTGTTGCGGAGATTAAGCTAATCTACTGTACTTCGATTAAGCAGCAAGAGCGTAGTTATTTTCGCCAGTTAAATTTTTGTTGTCTGATATTATAGAGCGGGGCAACAACGCTCTGCATGCTTACCCACCACTTCTACCCGCTGTCAAAACCGGTCAGCCCCAGTGGTAGTTTCCCGGTGTTTTCTATCCGGGACGGCAAAGATAATATTTTTTCAATAGAAAAAGACCTGTTTTTTCAAAAAAATAGACATATCTCTCTATAATAGTCTTTCCCGCTCCTTACGATTCAAACGCTTGACAACCATATCATAAGATTTCTTCACTAACTTCCTGACCATCTCGTCCGAAACATCTCGATTAAAGTAAACGCTAATCCAATGTCTTTTATTCATATGCCACCCCGGCTTTACTCCCACATAACAAGCCTGCAATTCGCCCGATTCCACCGGGTCGCATTTAATACAACAAAAATCGAACACTTCGACATTCACAAAACAAAACCATTTATCGCCCACATAGAAACACAAAACATCACGGCTATATCGGTCGGCAACATTCACGAAAGGCATCTTCTCTTCCACACCCTTCAACGAAAGACAATATTCCCTAAATTCTTCTACATTCATTTCACATCTCGACTCCTCATCAGCTTTTCAACAGCATAATAAGTTTTATAGATAGATCGAAAAGAACAATCTTGGCATTAGCATTCTGCCCGACATCATTTTCGGCATCGCTCAAATGTTTCATGATAGCCTGTACATTACGTTCATGAATAAACGGAGCGAAACGCGAAGAAAATTGAGCCTCTTCCCGATTCATATAGGTTAATGCAGGAACATGCAAATTATAGATGTAATTCTCACGTATCATTCGTTGGGCATAGGAAAGAAATCGGCGCAAACGCTCGCGCCCCAAATCGGCCACTTCTTCGCTCCATATCTTCAAGTCCTTTATTTTCCGAGCATAGGCCAAACGCATGACCTGTACAAAATAATCGAAAAACAACTTATTCTCCTCATTCAATTGAAGAGCCTCACAAGCCTTCAAATAATTACCCTCTGCGACATGGGCCACCGAAATAGCATCCTGCTCCGTTATCCCATACCGGCGTTGCAACGCCTCGGCTATAACCGACGTGGACAAAGAGCGAATCTCGATAAGCTGTGAACGCGAACGTATAGTCCCCAGCACTCTATCGGGATTATTGCTGACTAACAAAAACACACTACCGGGAAAAGGCTCTTCCAGCAATTTCAGCAATTTATTGGAGCAAGTGTCGTTCATGCGTTCCGGCAGCCATATAATCATTATTTTATACGGAGATTCATAACTCTTTAAAGACATCTTCCGCAAAATACTTTCACTCTCTTCTCCATAAATTACGGCCTGCTTGTTATCGGCATTAATATACCTCAACCATGAATCGATCCCGAAATAGGTATTCTCCTTCAAAAACTCAGTCCATTCGGGCAAATAATCGTCACATATCCGCTTCTTCTTATCCACTTTGACCATCGGGAATACAAAATGCAAATCCGGGTGAGTCAAAGCCGTATGTTGCCGGCAAGACGGACATACACCGCAAGCATCCCCATTCTGACGATTCGTGCAATGTATATACCGGGCATAAGCCATAGCCATAGCAAATTTACCGACACCCTCCGGTCCACAAAGCAACTGGGCATGAGCCACATGATCATTGTCAACCGAACGTAAAAGTCTTCGCTTTACCTCCTCCTGTCCGATAACGTCTTTAAAAAACATCGCGCGATCCCTCCGTTAATAAACCGACTTCGCCACTTGATAAACACTATCGACCGCCATAAGCGAATAATAGTGAATACTGGGTACTCCCTTCGCTTTCAATTCGAGCGATTGAGCTGTACACCAATCTATCCCTACCTGCTTAACCTGCGAATCGTCTTTACACTTAACAATCTCCCGAACCAGCATATCGGGTATATCTACGTGAAATACACGAGGTAACAATGTCAATTGCGAAGCCTTCGAGATAGGTTTCAATCCCGGGACAATGGGTACGGTAATCCCTGCTGCCCGACAACGGTCTACAAACGAGAAAAACTTTTCGTTATCGAAAAACATCTGGGTAACTATATAGTCGGCTCCTGCATCCACCTTTGCCTTCAACCATTTCATATCCTCGTCGGGATTAGGAGATTCGTCATGTTTCTCGGGATAACCCGCCACTCCGTATGAAAATTGCCTTGTACTGACCAAATCCATTCGAGTGCCATCTATGAAATAACCCTCATTAAAACGATTCACCTGCTGCTCCAATTCAATAGCATGTTCATATCCACCGGAAGCAGCGATAAATCGATTCTCATGCTTAGCCTTATCACCTCTCAAAATAAGCAAATCGCATATCCCCAAAAAATTCAAATCTATTAAAGCATATTCTGTTTCGAGAGCTGTAAAGCCACTGCATATGAGATGAGGAACAGTGGGTATCTGATATTTATTTTTTATAGCTGCCGCTACCGCTACTGTACCGGGACGACTACGTTCCGAGACCCGGCGAAACAACCCATCGGGGGTATCCTTATAAACCAATTCACTGCGATGTGTGGTTATATTAATATATAACGGCGCAAATTCCCGTAGCGTGTCTATCGCTTTAAAAGATTTCTCGATACTGCTACCCTTTAATGGAGGCAATATTTCAAATGAAAATCCTGTACTCCCGCTATTCTTTATCAAATCGGCAACCTTCATTTATTTTTCATTTAATCGGGTATTAATCTAATACCTATTTTAATTCTTACCACTCGTACAACAATAGACAAAGATAGTGAAAGGTGAGCGCAGAGGCAAACGGGGATCTCATTTCCGAATTAGCTATGTCGAACCACATCCTATCTTCGTTATGACAAAGATAATGTAAACCAAGTGCAGAAACAAATTTATTTGGATATACCGAATACAGTCCATCTTTAACAAACTCGTCCGATACCACAAACGAAAAATGTGAAAAGGATAAAACAAACAAATCCTTTTCCCCTTTTTGAATTATTTCTATCTCATTCTAATATAAGGAAATATCCGGGAACAGCGAATATTTGTTTACAGTCTCGCCAAAATGTTAAAGACCGTATACATTTACGACCAAATCGATTTACATTAGTTAAAACAAATTAAATCCAAGAAAATTATTGTCTAAATATTATGTTTGAGAACATATTTACCCCTATATTTGCAATGTGTTTTTCATGGTATTAGATTTAAGGTTAACAAAGATTGGTTGTCGTGAGACAATCAATTTTTTTTTGTACCTATCCAAAAAACTTATAAGCCCTTATTTCACAATAAAAAACCGGAAGCAAAATATCCATTCTGCTCCCGGCAATCAACACCTATTTACTTAACTATCAATTTCTATCGGACATAAGTAGAAACACTCTTCTCCTGAGTTCCAGAAATTGCATCCTCTCCTGAATCCTCCTTCTCGAAATCACAAGTACGAACTTCCGTTCCATAAGGACTACGCACTTTTATTTTCAACCCTTTCAAATCGGGATTTTCCAGTTTCAAATCATCCAATCTAAACGAAGCCACCCCCCATAAAATATGGTCTATCTCAGGATCATTCAAACGATTATGACGCAACTCCAACTGTAAATAACCGTCTCCATCGGGATTAGGAGATAAAGAATAATTCCTAACCAAATTAATCATGTGTTTCTCGCGACCAAGACCTCGCATTTCAAACTGAACCGTCAGATACTTATCGCTCGTCCACATATCCAACACATTCACAGGATCGTTACCGATACTATCGGTCGTTTCAGGAGTGATGGGAATAACATTCTTAACCAACACAGAATCTATATCATTGATAAGAATATAATAATCATATCCCTCCCGCTGTCCTTCGAGAAAAGAGAAGTTCACGATTACCCGTTTTCCATCTTTCAACAAATAATTAGGCAAACGACTGCCATTCGACGGGAAAAGTGTTTGCTTACTATCCAACTGGATATATGGCTCACTCCCGTCTTTTACGACCATATCGCCCACCGCATAGGAAAACGGAACGTATCCGCCATCGTCATCATCGTCACAAGACGACAGCCCGCACAATGTCACAACACCTAATAATCCTACCAATAAAAACTTTTTCATTTTCATATTCGTCTGTTTTTTAATTTATCCACTTTTATGAGGTAAACGTAAACCATTCAAAAATACTGCACCGAATTTTGTTAAAGAGTTAAAAACAATTTTTCTATCACCTATCATGCAGTATTTTTACATCGTTACATTTAATAAATAACAGGAATCATCAAAAAATGAACGAAGCAGAGCTGGTAGAGTGTTGCAAGCGGAAAGATATGACGGCACAGAACGAGCTGTATCAACGCTATGCCGGTGAAATGTTCGCACTTTGTATCCGTTACTCCGGGAACAGAGATTTCGCCAAAGATCTTTTACATGACGGGTTCCTTAAAGCCTTTACCTCTTTGGATAAATTTTTCTACCGAGGCGAAGGCTCATTAAAAGCATGGTTGAGCCGTATTATGGTAAATACAGCATTAGAAGCGATTCGCAAGCAAACACAACATATCGAGCTCGACATCGAAACCGCTCCCGAAATAGCCGACCCGGAAAATGAAGACGACGACAAAATCGTAAAAAACATACCTCAGGAAACGCTTCTTCGATTCATTTCGGAATTGCCGGACGGATACCGCACGGTATTCAATCTGTTCACATTCGAGAACAAATCACATAAAGAAATTGCAAACCTGCTTCATATAAACGAAAAAAGCTCCTCATCACAATTACATCGGGCACGAACGATATTGATGAATCGAGTTAAACAATATTGGGCACAATATGAAAACGGATAAAACTAAAAATTGGACAGACAGCTGGAAAGAGCAGCTCGATGAATATTCGGTTACTCCTCCGCCAGAAGTTTGGGAAGAACTTTCCAAAGAGCTCGCTCCACGTCGTATCCCCCTTCGGAAAAGAACCATTTGGTGGGCAGCCGCTTGTATTACACTTTTGTTATGTACTTTTATCGGGTTACAATTCCTCCGTCCGACTACCGACTTAAATAATCTCCCGCTTCAAACAAAAATATCCGGCTCGGAGCAAATGGAAGTATCTCGAATGCAAAATACTGTACCCTCGATAAAACAGGAACCACTCGATATAATAGCCCAATCTTATAAACCGATACGAGCACCGCAAACACCCGACCGTACCGATGTGGAAAACCATACGCCATCTCAAATAAACGAATCGCGACACATCGAACAACGGGAATCTTCCGAACCGGAAAAATCAACTCCGGAGAAAAAACGAGACAACGCACAGACTAGCTTGTTTCCATCGAGAAACGAGAATACCAACACGACAACCATACATACGCATACACAAACCAAACCTAAAAGCACTTGGTCTTTGGGCGTATCTCTGGGGAATAACCTAATCGCGTCAGCCGACAATCGAAATGGATTCAGCAATTTAGCCCCTTATGCCTCTGCCGAAATGGCAAGTCTCCCTTCCGAAAAAAATCTTTCGAACTCCGAAGGGCCGGTAACAACACCCTACCAACATATCATGCTGCAAAATATCAATAGCCAACCCAAAACAGACATTAAACACCACTTTCCCGTATCGGTTGGAATTACAGTCCAGAAAGAACTGAACAATCGACTGGCATTAGAAACGGGACTTGTATATACCTATCTTTCGTCCAACTTGACTGCCGGAGGAGCTGCATACTATACACAAAACCAGCAACTACACTATTTGGGAATACCGTTAAAACTAAACTGGAATTTCTTAAAAAAGCGCTATTTCAATCTCTACCTATCGGGAGGCGGAATGTTGGAAAAATGTGTTCACGGAGAACTCTCCGCACAATACGAAATGAACAATCGTCCGCCGTTTTCCAACGACGAGACTCTGCATATAAACCAATTGCAGTGGTCCGTATCGGCATCGGCCGGAATCTCTTTCAAACTGGCGTCGCATATAAGCCTCTATGCCGAGCCCGGTATCGTCTATTACTTCGACGATGGATCGGACATTTCGACTATTCGTAAAGAAAAACCCTTTAACATCAATCTGCAAGCCGGACTTCGATTCAATTTCTGAATTTCCGCTCGATTTTTACACTTCTCTCCAAACAAAGCATTCCAATCTACATACCGTCGAAAAAGTAGAATACCGACAATCCTCTTTTTTATTCAAAAATGAATAAATATTTATACATACAATAATTACTGTTTATTTATTCAAAAATAGAAGAAAATAAAGGTAATATATATGCATTATGATTACCTTTGCAAGCTCGAATAAAAAGAAAAATAATATGGACGAAAAAAGCAAAATACCCACTCCCGTTATTTCACTGATTCCATTGTTCGTTCTTGTCGCACTGTTGGCTATGGTTATCCCTATCTTCGGTGGAGATGCCCTTTTAGGAGGAAGCCAAGTATCGCTTCTGATCGCTTCGTCCGTATGTGTAGGCATAGCCATGATAAAATACAATTATAAATGGAGTTCTCTCGAAGAAGGCATGGCTAAAAACATAAAGAAAGTGACACCGGCCATTATCATCTTACTACTCATCGGAGCCATTTCCGGCACATGGATGCTCAGTGGCGTAGTTCCCACGCTCATATACTACGGGTTACACACGCTCACACCTCAGATATTCTTGGCATCTTGCTGTCTCATCTGCGCCATCGTTTCCGTCATTACCGGGAGCTCTTGGACAACCATCGCCACCATCGGCGTGGCCTTGCTCGGAATAGGAAAGGCACAAGGATTCGAAGCTGGGTGGATTGCCGGCGCTATCATTTCGGGGGCTTATTTCGGTGATAAAATCTCTCCGCTCTCCGATACGACAGTGCTCGCTTCGTCCACCACCGGGACAAAACTTTTCACACACATACGCTATATGCTCGTCACGACAGTACCCTCGATAATCATTACGCTGATAATTTTTACGATTGCCGGATTCTTAAAGGGAAATGTCGCTCACGAACAAACAGCCCTGTTTGCCGATACATTAGCGCAAAAATTCAATTTATCGCTCTGGCTTCTCCTCGTTCCTGTCATTACAGGAATCCTTATACTCATAAAACTTCCCACCATTATCACACTGTTTATATCCTCGGTCATTGCAGGAATATGCATACTCATCTTCCAACCTCATATTCTCCTGCAAATCGCACAAGGTGAAACCCTAGACTTCACTACCGGATTCAAAGCCTTGATGACTTCCGTATTCGGCAGCACCTCTTTATCGACCGGACAACCCGAAATCGATGCGCTCGTCGCCACCCGGGGAATGCGAGGCATGATGGATACCATTTGGCTCATTATATGCGCCATGTGTTTCGGTGGTGTCATGTCGGCAAGCGGTATGATCCGTAGTATTACCGACGTTTTCGTCCGTTTCGTCCGTAAACCGAAAAGTGCCGTATGCTCCACCGTCGCCTCCGGACTTTTTTTCAACACTTGTACGGCCGACCAATACCTGTCCATCATACTGACCGGAAACCTCTTCAAAGAACTATATAAGAATAGAGGATTGGAAAGCCGGCTCCTCAGCCGTACCGTGGAAGATTCGGTCACTGTAACATCGGTATTGATTCCGTGGAACTCTTGCGGAATGACACAAGCGACCGTTCTCGGAGTAAGCACTCTCACTTATCTGCCTTATTGCTTTTTCAATCTGCTAAGCCCGTTAATGTCTATGATCATCGCCTTTACCGGATTCAAAATTAAACAAACCTTTTCGTCCGAACTATCCGGGAATAATTCGAAACCGATAAAACAAGCGGCATAAAAGCTGTTTCGATTTTTATGGGTACTAAAAAAACGAAACAGGTTACTCAGACCCTGCTACTTTTCCGATTCAGGAAGTTGTGTCGTACTTAAAATAGTATCGGCCTTCTCCACGTCTTCGGCAAAGACATTCAGCCTGATGGCTCCCACTTCCGAATTTGTCAAAGGCAAGACACTCGAAAATATCTCGTTGGACAAAAAACATGGAACTCCGTTTGTCTCCAATACATCTTTTACGATATTTGCTTCGACCGGAGAATCGAATGTACGATATAATACGATCTCTTTTTCCATAGGGCTCCAATTTTTAGTGACTTTTGCCAAAGATAGCGAAAGGTGAGCGCAGAGACAAACGGAAATTTCATTTCCGATCTGGCTATGCCGAACCGCATCCCATCTTGGACTTGTTTCAAAGATAACAATTTTTCTGTAAAATAGGTCGAAGGCAGTTTTAATTTTTTCCCTCCAACGAAGAAAAGAGCAAGTTTACGGCCTCTGTATAATCTTTTACATTCCGGGACTTTGATAAACGCTTTCTCAATCGCTTCTCCATATCTGGTAAAAGATACTCCCAAAACGACATCATACGAGTCAACAACTGATGTTCTCCTTGCAATAGAGTTTTATAATCGGTAAAAACACGCTCGTGCAACGAAGCCACCCTGCAATAAAAGTTCTCACTCGAAAAATTTTCATTTCCATATTCCTCTGCCAGCCACGGTTTCGCCAATAATCCTCTGCCGACCATAAGCCCCGACAACCGGGGAAACTCCCGCTCCACGGCAACCATCTCCTCTACCGTGGTCAAGTCTCCGTTATAAACCAACGGAATAGGACAAGCATCGTAAAACCGACCGAAAGATTCCATATCCACACAACCCTTGTACTGCTGTTTCCCCAGTCGGGCATGAAGCGTGATTTGCCGCAAAGGCAAACTTTCAAGCAGAGGTAATAGCCTCAATGCCTCCGAAGGCTCCTCCCACCCCAATCTCATCTTCACCGAAAATTCCAAAGAGTCATACGATTCCAAAGGCCGCAACAATCGCTCTACCTCGTCAGGGAACGGCAATATACCCGACCCCTTATGACGATAAGCCAATATCGGGAAAGGACACCCTAAATTTATATCGACCCGAGTATAGCCAAGAGAAGCCATACAATCCACAATACGTCTCAGTTCATCGGACTCTGAGGCTATCGCCTGCGGAACGACCGGCACACCCCGGTTGTTTTCAAAGTCTATATCTCGTAAATCCTTCCGTCGGAAATCTCCCTTCTCGATTCTCACAAAAGGGGTATAATAAGCGGCGATGCCACCGAATAAAGCGGCATGTGCCTTACGATAAACCACATCGGTATAACCTTGCAATGGAGCAAAATACACAGGTAATGACATATGGCGAAAATAATACAAATTGAATACAAAAACAAATTCGGCGGACTGCCGAATAAAAATACCTCTTTTACCCCTCTTCCTCTGTGTCGCTTATAAAATCAGTGTAAGGGGCAAAAGCGGAATACATCTCAACCTCTCCCATGTCCTGTGGCATTACAGGGCATTCACCCCCTCCTCACCCTGCCGTGTCCCGCGGCATGGCGGGGTGGCACGAAGCAAAATATAGGAGAGACGGTACGTAGTAACGGAGAAGCCGAAACAACAATAGAACAAAGATGTCTCACTCCTCCCCTGTGTTTTGCAACACAAAATATAGGGGAGGTGGCCGAAGGACGGAGGGGTTAAAACCTGCAATCAAAAAACTCTTATGTAATCTTCTCAACCCCTCCGTCAAAAAAAGGGGAGTGCCATAGTTGCACTCCCCTTCCCTATTTACAAGTTTATCGAATAAAAAATTCTACTATCGACCGAGAAATCGGCTCTTACTTCCGAATCAGTTTATGGCAAGAGCTGTCGCCGTCTTTCTGCAACTTCAAGATATAGACACCCGAAGCAAGTCCCGACAAACGAATTTCGGTCTCACCCGTTCCGGCGACTTTCGAGAACACACAAGCTCCCGTCATGTTGAACACGCGAACCGATGTACCTGCGGCAACACCGCTCACCACGCAACTTTCTGCAAACGGGTTAGGATAAATTCTCACCCGGTCGGCCTGTTCTTCTTCCACGCCCGAAACATAATTGGTCTTTACGGAGATCGTCACATCTTGACGCATGGTATGGAAATACACGCCTTCCTCGAACAAAGCGGTTATATCCTCTTCGTTCAACATGACGGAAACCAATTCGTAACCGTCTTCGAGCACCGGTTCGGAAATCATCAGCATGGTTCCATTCTTGATGTTCCCATCGGCCGGGACATCGGCCAAATCTCCACCGACATACACTTGTACATCTATGCTGCCACCCTCGATTTCATCGATAGTCAGTTTGAACATTTTATCGATTTCTTTGGCTTTTACAACAAGCATCACATCTTCTTTCATCGTCAGCGAATAGATACCATCTTTAAACTGATCCTTAATATCCGATCCGTTCAGCGACACATAAACCAATTCGTATCCTTCATCAAGTACCGGTTCATAAATTTTCAAGGTCGCATTTTCCGGTACTCTGCCACCGGCCGACACATCGGTCACTACCCCCTCATCTTCGAATTCCGCTTTTATCGTACCTCCCACGAAATCCTTAACCGTCAATCCATACGTTTTTTTTCGGATCGTCACGGTAACGTTCACATCGCCTTTCACCACATGGTTATACGTTCCTGAGAAAAACTGCTCCGTTATATCTGTCCCGTTCATCAATACGGAACCTACTTCATACCCTTCTTCGACTGTCGGCCACCACAAGATAAGCGTTTGCCCATCCAAAATCTTACCGTCCGACGGTACATCGCTCAAATCTCCTTTATCAGAAATAGCCACCCGCATACTACCATGCTCGAACGGTTCCACCGTCAGACGATAGGCTTTCTGGAAGGCCGCCGTAATTGAAGTGTTTTTCTTCAATACGAACTTATACTCATTGTTCGCGAGTTGGCCGGTTACATTTTCATCGTTCACGACGAGAGAAAGCAAATCGCATCCGCTGTCCGGAATAACTTTCACCGTTATCTCCACATTCCCGTTCACACAAGTTCCCGTCGTCAACGGCTCTTCCGAACCCGCCGCATAAAGTTCTATGCGCCCGTTCAAGGAATAAGAGAAATCTACTTGGTAAAGAAGACCGAATTCCGCAGAAATCACAATATCCCCTTCGCCTTCGGGTATAACATACGTATATCCCGATCCCGATTTTTCGATTTCTTCCCCGTTCACCCGTACGGCAACCAACGGCAATTTGGTCGGATTATCAGAATAAGCATCGATGATAAGCGTAGTACCCACGTCTACTTGCTGCCCCGACTGCACATAACTCGGGAAAAAAGAACCCGCAGGCCTATAAGCCACCTCCAAATGAGTACCGGGCTCTGCCGGAGCCTCGATAATCACTTTACGACTCGCCGCATTCAACTGCGCATCCTGTGCGCTCAAACTACAAAACAAAAAACAAAACAGTGTAGATAAAAAAATCGAATAACTCTTTTTCATGATATATTAATATTAAAAATAATCGCAAAAAAAATAAATTTTCTACCGATTAAAAATTTGTTAAAAGGACCGAACCCTAAATGATAGGGCTCGGTCCGCTATTGAGATCACCCTCTTAAAAAGAAAGTGAGAGATTACATCAACGATTCAACACTTTGACCGTACGAACCACCTTGCCCTCTTTCATCACCTTCACCACATAAACGCCTTTGGCTCCGAGAGAGATGCTCATGTTTTGACCGGCTACGACAGCGGCATCTTTCTGTGCGACAAGCATTCCCGAGGCATTGTACACGCCCACTTGGTAGTCTCCGTCCTCGGCAAATTCTACAAAGAGAATACCCTCTACGGTATACGTGCGCAACTCACCGGCCATGCTCTCTTCTACACCGTCTACATCGCCTACTTTGAATACAGGATAGCTCTTGGTATCGGCCCCGAGCGTATTTTCAAGAGTCAGAGTAACCGTATAATCGCCCGGTTTGCTATAAGTCAGTTTCGTGGAACCTTCGAGGTCGGTACCGGTCGATTCGCTGAGGACACCGCGTTTGGCTGTCCAAGTCGGACGAGTCTCTACCTTGAAAGTGGATCCCGGCACAAACGGACAACCTGAGATATACAGAGGATTCTGAGCGACTTGACGACCGGCGCCTTCACTACCAAGAGCTTCCGTCTTGAACGAACAGGCTTTAGCCCCTGCAACCGAACCTTTGGCTGCAAAGTAGTGGTCTTCATCGGCATCGGTTTCGAAATCCCAGTAAGCCATCACTTCTTGGGGAAGGCTGTTGGCATCCAGACCGTTCTTCACGTTTTGCACTTGCTCGGGAGTCATGGCTCCGTTCCAAACCAACAGATCGTCGATAATACCATTATTGAAAACAGGTTCCGATCCACGGCCTCCGGCAAAACAGAACCAATCTGAAGTCGTGATAGAATAATTCACATTAGCCCATGTTTCGGTCGTACCCGAAGCTCCATCTAAAACCCACGTTGACTCTTGGAGCACACCGTTCAGATAAAATTTGGAGCGGAATTGCGACTGGTCGTTATACTCGAATGTCAATACCACGTGATTCCATGCATTGGGTGTTACGACTGCGTTGGGGAACGTATATTTCAACTCGGGAGCGCCATTGTACGTAGCGGTCCGGAAGGTATAACTGTTAAGTTTACCCGTAGATGACAAGTCAGACCACATCCAGCCCCAGTTGTTCACCGGCCATGCGCTCGATGCGCGATTTTCCACACTGAAGAAACAAGACCCTTCGGGTATCGAAGTGAAACGAACCCAAGCCGACACGGAGAACGTTTGACCGTTACCGATAGACAAATCGGACATTCTTCCGCCTACCCAACCTTCATTGATCTCGATACCGCGCGAAGAAGCTCCATTGGCTTTCCTTCCGGTATAGCCCAACGTCAGCGCCTCGTCCACGTCGATCTTCACATCATCTTCTGCCACAGCTTCCCCGCCGATAGTCAGCGATTGAATCTCGGGCAACGCACCCACGGCTTCGCTGGTAATCTGCACATAGTAACCATAAGTGGTCGTTTCGCCGCCGCAAATAACTTGCAGATCATAACCGCCTATTTCTTTAATACCTTCCGATACGGTAAATACAGTCGTATTGCTTACCTCTTTTACGACCTCACCGGTGCTGTTGAGCAATTTCCAGTCGGCAGCGGCGTGACGGGGATCGACATACGAAATTTCAAAGCTCTCGCCCGGCTTGATGGTAGTTTTATTTATCTGTATATCGTCGGTAACCGTATATTCGCCCATACTCATATAATCGCTCCATGCGATCTCGGAATCGGACTTCATATCGACCGAAACGGCTGCGACACCGAAACGAATCTCCTGTTCGCCCTGCAAATCGGTAGGAACAGAGAAATACATACCGGCCCAAGAAGTAGTGATACCCATGAATTGAGGCTCACCACCTTTTTGTTGAGCATACAGTTTGAACATCGAAGCATTCACGTCGAGGTTATAAACCGGCTCACCCGGCAATTTGTCGTTATCCATGTTAAAGATCACCTTACCATCTACACCTTTGTAGTGAGATGCAAGAACTTTGGCAATCTTAATCTCGGGAGCCGCCGGTGTAGGCATAGCACCGCGGGTGATAGAAAATTCACCGAGGTATAAGTCGAGGTTCTCGGCATTTTCGAAATGGAGGGCAACCATAGCGATTTCCTTACCGGCCAACATAGCCAAAGATCCACTCACTTTAAACGTCTTTTCCACCCACACTTCATCGTCGGCCTCGTCGGCGACAGTCAATACCTTGAAACCACTCTCGCGCAAAATCGTTTGCTCGTCGCCTTTGGCAGAAAGAGCCAAATTGACATCGGCCTGACCGCCTACCAATTTGTAACGAACCGTAATCACATCGCCTGCGGACAAAGCGAACTCGGTCTTGAACAAATGCAAATACTCATTGTCCACAGAACCGAAGAGGCGCAGACACGAACCGCCTACATAAGCATCGTCGTAAGTAAACTTGGCCTCCAAGCCATTTTCCACTACCTTGTCGGCCGTTTTACCCATGAAATCGGATGCAAACCACCAACGCCAAGTAGGCAAATAGTCCTGTACACCAATGTTGTACCATTCGTTATCGTTCTGACGTTCGCCCATCCAGTTCAAGAAACGACCGTTACCCAAATTGAAATAAGAAATAAACGGTTCCTCGGAAAGATCCCATTTGAGCGAACTGCGTGCCGTCATGAAAGCCGACATACCGAACCACTTGTCATCGGGGTGATGGTTACCGCGATTGTAAACCTCGATTTTATCGATGGGATTGCGGTTACCGTTGGTAAAGAACTGCTCGATCAGATGTTGATAATATGTTTGCTTGGCTACATCTGTACTACCGTTATTGGCACGGTCGGCCCACAACATATTATAATCGTGAGCGCCCCACAGACCGATAGAGAGATTATAGTCTTTGAGAGTTCTCCACGTAGAAGGATCACCGCCCTGCATGTTGAAGCCGGCATAAAGATCGAGCGAACTGCGACCGGGGGCATAGGTATCTACAGTAGACTGGGTCAACCCTCCCAATACTCCATGCCAATTGTAATTGAGAAAAAGCGAGGTGCGGATATGCTCGCCATCGCCGAAGGTATCGTTGTTATGATTACCGAGACCTCTATCGAAAGTAATCTGTCCATTATCGTTGGTTCCATCGTACCAGAAGTTCTCGACCACCGGGTTACCTTTTTCCGTAAGGTATTTGTGAACTGTCTCGTGCAATGCACGCAATCCCGACAAAATAAAAGAAGAACCTGTACTGAACTCCGAGTTATAGCCTAAACCGTCCACACCATGATAATGGAGGAATTTAGCCACTTTCTCTGCCTCTATGCCCACCAACGTGGAAAAACCAGAGGACCACTCTGAACTTATACCTCCCCAAGGAACGGAAGCCACACCCGAAACACCTACACCATTTTTATGGGCGACATCGGCGAATCCACCGGGGACCCACCCGTGTGGAGCCGTCCAGTCTCCGTAATGAGTAACGTATGACCAAGTACTGAAAGCCTCGGAATCGAACTTACCGTTAGGACGCGCATTGGTGTTACCATTGCTGGCATTTCCTACCGGAACCCAGAAAACGAGTTTTCTGTCGTTGGCCTCGGTGAGCGTCTCGTCGATCTGCGTGGCCGCATTGCGAAAACGTTCTTTGGGTTTCACACGGGAAACATAAAAATTCTCGTCCTCGAACAAATCTTCGCCGGGAACCCAACTACTAACATACTGACCGAGTTTCGGACTCTCCGGCCACGTCATGTAATCTTCTTTCAATTCTTGTGCTTGCGAAGAAAATGAAAGAACTAAAATTCCAGATAATAAAAATAGATTTTTTTTCATGGAAAATTTTTTTTGGTTAATAAAAATTTGAATTATTCTCAAAAAGTTTTTTCTATCTTCAAGTTCCGCGGACAGGAGGCGTTTTAGCGGCCTCCTATCCCGAAACGACTCTTTTTTTACAACACCACAGGAACACTATCGGCTTCGATAGAGAGAGTGCGACTTCCCACATTACCCGTAATCGAGAACGAAACGGTTGTCTCGTCGCCGCTGCCCGAGATATCCATGCTGCCCGTCACCTCGGCCCGAGCTCCGTCTACATTGATCACCGTACCGGCGGGAATATCATACTCCCCTTCGTAACCGCCACCCTTATAGGCATCGGTCAACGTAAGCATGATTTGCCCATAACCCGATGTGGGCGAAATGAACACTACCAAATCGCCGCCCTCGTCATAAACCACCGAGTTTTCTTTCACGGTGTTGGAGGCGTTCAATTCCAAATCGACAGGTAGAGCGATCACTTTCACCTCGGCCTTCTCGGACGATACGCCAGCCACCTCGGCAATAACGTCTGCCTTACCGGCCTTAATACCCGTAATCGTCCCCTGTGTGTTATCGTCGCCGGTTTGCTCGGCAGTGAGCACATCGGTAGCAGATGAAGTCCAAGTCACGTCATAAGGATTCTCTCCTCCCGACAAAGTTTTGGCATCGATACCCCATTGCACAGTCTGTCCCTCGAAAAGAGTACGCGCATTACCCGATTTCCACAAAACAGACAAGATACCCTCGGTGACACTCACCGGAACCCTTTTTTCCTTGCCGTTGGCCGTAAGAACCAGCTCGGTCTCGCCCAATGCGAGTCCCCTCAGCTCTATGACATTACCGTTATATTCACCCACTTGAACTTTGGAAGGATCGACTGCCTTGACTACCGGCTTGTGATAAGCATAAGACGAAGCGGGAATCACTCCCGTCGTAAGTCTCAACACACTTCCCACAGGCATGGAAATCGGATCGTGGTCGACCGTAATTTCCTCCACCGGATAACGAGTCTTAAAGTCCTGCACACGGAACGTCGCTACGAACACTGTGTCGGGAGTAATACAATGGAATTCGGCTTCGCCTTCCTCCGAACCCGAGCGCAACGCAAGCACGGCATCGAATCCCTCGCCTTTCACATATTCCTCGGTCTTGCCCGTAATCAATACCCCATTACTCGAAACGACTTCCCAACGATAGGCATCGTAGCCCGCCTCGATATCCTCTTTGGCGCCCGACTGCACGTTCATGGCGATACGCACGGTATCTTCCGAATTGATGTCCATTTCGGCCTCGTACGTATAGGCAAAGTACATCGACAATACCTCCTTACTGGGACGGGTATTTATATAGGGCATATTTTCGAAACCTTTGCCATAGAAAGTAGCCAACAACTGGGGAGCCAACATGATATCGCAAGATGCCGACTTGGCCGTGGAAGCATCACCAATGGAAAGGGTGACTTTTCCCTTCCCCGAGGCACGGGGAGCTGCATAGTGCACGGCTACGAGACCTCTCACGGTGTCGACCGTCATCACCGGCTCGAAAGCGGTTAGCCCTTCGAGAGTAGGAACCGGATCATAATCATAAAGAAGTTCTTTGGGAGAAACAGAGAACAGCACCGAATCGTGGGCCGTATTGTAACTACGTTTCGAAGTCATTTCGGTGAAAGTGCTGTCGTTGGGAATACACATCACACCGTCGGGCAAATTGCGCGACACGGTAACGGTAGTAAGGGCATATTTGCCGTTCTCCAACATGGCTTTGAGCCGGGTCTCTTTTTCCTGACCGCCATTCAAGGCGACAACAGCAGTATCGCCTAATAAAGCTGCCACCGATTTATCTTCTATCGACCAAGTAACAGGAGTCTTGATAACTTTTCCGCTCACATTGGTAACCGTCGCAGAAATCCTCACCGTATCGCCCATTTTCAAAGAAATATTCATAGGATCGATAGTAATATACACCTCGGTCGCACCGTCGAGCGTGGCTTCCTCCTCACATGCGGTGAAAAAAGTTACGCCGAGGAAACTTGCCAAAAAGAATATAATGCTATATCGTTTCATGTTCTTAATATTTTATAGATTAAAAGTTTACCGGGATTACCAATGCAAATTCGTTATCGGGACTTTGTTCGCCTCGGGTTTCGGTCTGTTTATCCCAGAAAACACGCGAAGCGCCGGTGTTAGGTTGCCCGAGAGCCTGTACGAGCGAAGCGATTTCCAACGTATTGTTGGCTGTCTCCTCGATGGGAATACGGCGCAATTGTAACTCCGTATCGACGCCTTGATCCTTCATATTATTCACACTTACCGGGAAAATGCGAGGATACCCCGTGCGGCGGAACGTGGTCCACGCCTCGGCACTCATGGGAAAATTGGCGATATACTTCTGAGTGATGATTTTTTCCAACATCACCTCCCGCGAGTCGCTCGCATCCCATTTCACACCCACTTTCACACGACCGGCGATGTTGTTCTCGTTGTTATACGGATCGACATAATCGATATCCTTTGCCGCAGTTTGGGCAAGATATTCGTCGATGACGGTTTCGTCGGTAATCCCATTTTCTTGGAAACAAAGGCGAATACCGGCCTCATACAAATTCTGGGCACTGCGTCCGAGCGTATTCCACCCTCTCAAAGCACCCTCGGCCAACAAGAAGAGACTCTCCGTACGCTTGAAGAAAGACTGATGCATATACTTAAAATCACCCGTCAAAGTGGCAAATGGCCCATAACCGCCTTTGTCCTTACCGGTCGTATTGTTGTTACGCATACTAATACCCGTGCGCACACCATAAACATCGATGGGAGCCTGTATGCCCGATGCCTTTTCCTTGATAGGATAAGCATTGGTATCGAACCAGCGGGTCAACAACGGGTGGTTGTAACGTTTGAGTATGTTTTCCAACGAAGCTCCCAACCGAATGTCGTGCCACGAGTTGCCGATTTGCCACAAAGCGCAGGCATTTTGTTCCTGATAATAAGCCACGTCTCTGGCATCGCTCTCGGTGAGTACACCCACATCGTCGGTTACAGCCTGTTCAAATTTCATCTGAGCCGTACCGGCATCATATTTGACCATATTCATAGCCATACGCATTTTGATACAGTTGGCAAACTTTACCCACATGCGCCAATCGCCATTAGAAAGTGTCATAATTGTCAAATCCTCGATCTTGGCAATCTCTTCCCGTGACGGTTGCCGTTCTTTCAATATCCTGATAGCCTCATCGAGATCGTCGAAAATAATATTATAAATGTCCTCGCCCTTTTCATAAGTCAATGGAGGAGTCCGTTTCAGATTACGCCAGTCTGTAAAAGGAGCAGCGCCATAAAAATCGACGATTTCATGCCCCTGATAAGCCTGAATAATCAGTGCCACAGCACGCCACTCGGGTTTACCCAATTCGACAGCATGATGAATGGCATTATAGGACTGTGTAAAAATCTGGTTATCCATCGGACCGCCAAGATAATCGTTCGGGAAAGTGTAAAGCGTAGGCAATGGTCCACCGAAAGCAAAAGTACTCTTAGTAGTCGTCCAATATCCAGCATAATTGTCTATATTATTGGACCGTTGATACTGGTAGGCATGAGGCTGCCAACTTCCCCCTTTTGTGTAACTAATCATATACGGAATAGCTCCGCGAAGCTCCTTTTCGAGAACGGTAATATCGGTAGCCCCTGCTCCCTCTTCGTTACTGTTGTCCATTTCTTCTTGCCGGCCGATCATCCACGGATATTCCTCTTGAAACCGATCGTCACAAGCAGTGAAAAGACCTATTGATAAAACGGATTCGACAACGAGGAACCCGATCGAATATATTGTTTTTCTCATCTTTATAAGTATTTATAAAAACCTTACTTCATTATAAATTGAATTTCAAAGTCAAAGCAAAACTGCGTGTCGTAGGCAACGAATAGCAGTCGATACCGGAATAACCGTTGGCAGCCGATACCGAGATGTCGGGATCGACAGGAGAGTCCTTATAGATAAAGAATGCGTTCTTTACCGAAAACTGTACTGTCATACCTTGACTTTTACCGAACAGATTGGGCATGTCGTAACTCAACGAAATATCTCGCATGCGCAGGCTGGTGGCATTGTAAACATGATCCTCCATAGGAAGCGCACCGATGGTAGAATAGTAATTTTCGACAGAGACTTTGTGCCCCGATCCATCAGGCAACTCTTTGAGGACATACTCCTTGCCGTTTTGTATAACCCGCTCTCCATTCAAGCGATCTTGTGCCGAACGTTCCGAAAGTCCGTACAAATCGAGATCAGCCTCGGTCAACGACATCACCTTGCCGCCGATACGTCCGTCGATGAGGAAATAAAGATTGAAGTTTTTCCAAGTAAATGTATTGTTCCAACCGAGAGTGACAGGCGAAGTCATATTACCCACTTTGGTCTCATATTTTCCAGATGCCATTACAGGAACGGCATTCTCGTAATTGCCGGCATCATTGATTTTGATATAACCGTTTTCATCACGGGCGAAAGAGTTGACATAAATATCGCCATAACGGCCACCTTCTACATATTTAATCTTGAAGGCATTCGGACCCATTTGCACTTCATAGGGAGCCCCGCTTTCGGTTTTATAAGTCTCCAATATACGATTGTCGTTCCATGCGATATTGAACCCCGTCTGCCAACGCCAATCTTTATTTATGTTCCAACGATAAGCTGCTTGGAATTCCAAACCGTAGTTACGAATCACACCCGTGTTCACAGGCTTGGATTCACCGTTAGCCGTGGTAATATACAAGAACTGATTGCGGAGTGTAGAGTTATAGTAGGTCAGGTCGAAGTTAAACTTATTCTCGAACATCCACACATCGAATCCCGTTTCAAACGAAGTGGTCGTTTCCGGTTGAGGATCATCGAATAAGGGCGGACGAGTTCCGACAACACCCGTACCAAAATCGATGGATTGACGGGCAAACAGCGTATTGGGAATAGGGTTACCCACAACCGACCAACTACCACGCCATTTCAATTGATTGAGCCAATCCCTACGAGGCAAAAATTTGTCGAGAAGCACATTCACACCGGCCGAATAGTAATCGAACGATTTATATCCACTGCCCTGCGTGAACTGCTGGAACGACTGCGCCCACTCCAAACGATAACTACCGTCAAGGTAAACCCGGTCGAACAATCCTATCGAAGCCGTAGCGAAAACAGCCGTACTCCAATCCTTGTTATTCCAGCTGTCCGTAGCCGATGTCGCGCTTCCGTTGGGATTGTTGGGACGACTGTGTTTACTATTCTGGGGGACGAAAGCATTGGGAATACCGCAAGTATCTATCGCCGTGGTAATACTTGCGTTTCGGTCGTAATGACGGGAAAAACTGGTTCCCACAGCCACATTGACATCGATTTTATCGTTGAAACGATCGTTCCAAGTGAGCAAATGGTCATTATAAATATCGCTCGAACGTGAGTTGCTGGAAAAATATTTACCCCCCACATAATCGAAGCCGACCCGGTTCATACCGGCATACTCTTCGTTCAAATTATTCTGCGTCACATAATCGACATTGAAACGTGTCTGATATTTGATATTTTGCCAAATCTTGGCATCCAAAGTAACATTCGCCAACAGACGATCACGTTTCAATATATCGCTATACATATTGGCCACCCAATAAGGGTTATTCAAATATTGGTCATACCAGTACCACGTCTGAACCGGCTGTCCCACCAATTTGGGATTACCTTTCTCCGGGTCGCTCACGATATTGTCGGCTACCGTACCGAGGTGTTTATAGTTATGCTTGAAATAACGCATATCAATATCGGCAGGAGTACGGTACAAAGCATAAAGGGCACTCAATGCCTTACCCACGACAGGAGCGTTATCGGTCTTCTGATGTATCCAATTCAAACTCGTGTTGATATTGATACGCTTGTCGAATAACGAGAAAGACTCCTTGAACATCACATTGTGACGGTTAAACTTATTATTCGGAATTAACCCTGTCTGATACGTGTTGTTGTAAGAAAAATAGGTGCGAAAATTCTCCGTACCACCACTGAGAGTCAAACCATTGTTCGTAGTCATTCCCATATTGAAAAAATCCTTTACGGCATTACGGGCAGAATTCATAAGATACGGGGCAGAAGCCACCTCGTCGGCCGAACGTGTACCAATCTTAGGCCCCCATGCCGACCATTGATCGCCGCTACTGATACCGTAAATCTGTTGGGTACGAGGGTACATAGCAATCGTCTCTATCGATGTAGAGCTCGACACATTCACTTTGACAGCTCCCGCAGCCCCCGATTTAGTCGTGATAACGATCACACCGTTATTGGCCGCACTACCGTAAAGAGCTGCGGCATTCGGGCCTTTCAGAATCGTCATGTTATCGATATCTTCGGGATTGATCGTCGACAAGAGGTCATCACCGCTACGTCCGCCGCCGAGTATCATGTTATCGGTTGCCTGCGTACCCATACCGTCTTGCATAGGTACACCATCGACAACGATCAACGGCTGATTGGTTCCGAGAATAGAAGTGGAACCTCGAAGCACAATTTTAGAAGCTCCACCGCCCGCTCCCGAATTATTGGGAACGATAGTAAGACCCGCACTCTTTCCTTGCAGCGAGTTAATGAAGTTGTTATCCTTGATACGGGTCACCTCCTCGTTCTTGATGGTCTGGGTGGCATAGGTAAGTGTTTTGGATTCCCGCGATATACCCATCGCCGTTACTACGACTTCTTGTAAAACCCGTGTCTCCTCATTCATAACGACATCGTATGAGGAAGCATTCGCCAACGACAAAGTCGCCTTTTGATACCCGACATAACTGAATTCGAGCACGGCATTATTATTCGGGACCTCTACCGAGTAAACACCGTCTATATTAGTAGAAGCTCCTATCGAAGTTCCCTTCACTAATACACTCACACCGATTAGTGGTTCTCCCGAAACATCGGAAACCACGCCTTTAATAGTACGCTTGCTTGGCTGGGTTACATTCGCAGTAACCTTTCCTGCCCCTTGATCTATTGCACTAGCAAAAAACGGAACAAAAAAAGACAAAGAAAACGCCAAAAGCCCAATTTTACACTTCTGATTTTTTTTCATGCTTTTAGATTTAACTATTTAATATTTAACATAAATAATACTATTTAAACATTCCTCTCTCGTATACCTTGCGTAAATAAATCTCACGAAACATTTTTACATACCGTATCAATAATATTAACCCTAAATCGAACTATATCCCTAGTGAGATTCGTAATTTTTTTCTATTTTTTTTGAACAAACGAAAAATAAAACCACGTTTATTAATCTTTATTTTATTTATATTCAGATAAATAAACACACAAAAATTTTCTTAATACAATATATTTATTTAAAATTATAATAAGGATAACAATATAATCTCCATTATTAACCTCTGATTCTTCAACATCGAATGAAAAATACTCCCGAACAAGATATCCCGATAAACACGTATCGATACCCTTCCCCCTCTGTTAAATTAAACAAAGCAGAGAATACATGATTAAATTTATTATATCTTTACACAACTTAAAACAAGCAAAACATCATGCCCATAAACAAAATAATTCTATTCTGTTTTCTGTTTTCATGGATAGGACTACACCCTATCGCTGCTATTAGCTTGGAAAAACGATCGACCGTCAGACAAAAGATTCGTCAGGCCATACAAGGGAAAAATGCGACGGTCGGCGTAGCATTCTCGATCGACGGACAATTATTTACGTTTAACGACGAACATCGGTATCCGTTAATGAGTGTTTTTAAACTCCATGTCGCCATCGCCGCTCTTCAAAAAATGGAAAACGAATGTGTCGCTCTGGACTCTTTGCGCTTCATCGAATCGTCGCAAATACACAAAGACACTTATAGCCCGCTAAAAGAATTATACCCCGAAGGAAACTTTTATCTTTCTTACGCCGACCTCTTGCGCTATGCCGTTTCTCAAAGCGACAACAACGCTTGCGACATTCTCATAGACTATCTCGGCGGTATCGATATCGTGAAAGACCGAATCGACAAATTGGGCGTCACAAACTACAATCTCACCGAAACCGAAGAAACCATGCACTCTCGCATATCCAATTGCTATAACAATTGGAGCACACCTTCGTCTACACTTCAACTATTGGAAAAACTCTACAACGAACCGATACTGAATGAAATACATACGGAATTTCTGAAAAATATTTTGATAGAAACTTCTACCGGAAAAGATAAAATAAAAGCCGGATTGCCCGATAATATTGTCTTAGGACACAAAACAGGCAGCTCCGACCGTTTGGACGACGGAACAAAAATCGGCGACAACGATACCGGCGTAATCTATCTCCCGAACGGAAAATTATGCTTTCTCGCTATTTTCATCAAAGACTCTCGTGAGAGCGACCAAACCAATGCACAAATTATCGCCGATATCGCAAGAATCATTTACAATTCCGCGATTCAAAAATAAGAAACATGAAACGCCCTTTCACATACATCATTCTACTTTATCTTTTAACCATCGGTTGTTCCGGGAAATCCGCTTCTGTTATCGGCGGGGCTAACGGATCTACCGAAATTATCGTTGCTGACTGTGATACCGATACGATTTTAACAGGAGATGACTTAGAAAAATTCGACAGTCTTTTCAACGCATGGGTAAACAATTACAACACCAACCCGATAACCCGCCTCAGCAGCAACACGAATGATGCGAAAAAATTGGAACAATTTCCGCAATTACTAAACATGGGAAAAAAAATCATTCCCTGTATCATCACCCGATTGCCCGACAAAAACCTATTTTGGACATTAACGCTATATGACGAACTGCAAGATATCGATAGCTTAAAGTCATTCGACTATACCCGAGGCGAACAATTCAGAGCACAAGAAACCCTCCGGAAATATGTAGAAGCTAAGTTACACAAGAAGAAACGGGTATTCAATTCAGATCAAGAAAAAATAAAAGCTATTCGAGAATTGGCTAAGGAGTACGGCTGGGAAGAAGATTCTACGCTCTCTCCCCGCGAAAAAGACTCCATACTCCTCAACTTAGATTACGAAATCACAGAGGAAACATTCAAATTTTACAAAAATGGAAATAACAAGGAGTAAAATACTAATCATAATGGGCATTATCATGCTCATAGGATTCATCACAATAGGTTTTTTCATTTTTCCGATAGGCATTACCCTATGCTCCATAATCGGATTATGTTATGGAATTATAGGCAAAGACAAATTATTCACCCGATGGTCATTCATCGGGTTATCGGTAGGAATTATTTTTTTAATCTACACCTATTACGTTATACAAGGAATGTAAAGAACTATTCCCCAATATAAAATGAAAGCACCGTATATTATTGATATACGGTGCTTTCATTTTATATCATCGTCGTTTTCACTCAAACATATGACGCAATTTACTGAATATTCGCTGTTTAGCTGTGAGTGTAGGCTGTATATTGGCGGCAGTTTTCAAATCCTCGAAATGCTTCTTTTCGCTGGCATTGAGGTTTTCTGGAATGTAAACCGATACATTTACAATCAAGTCACCTACTCCATAACGATTAACCGAAGGCAATCCTTTTCCCCTAAGCCGGAATATTTTTCCGGGTTGAGTACCGGGATCCACTTTTATACGAGCCTTACCATCAAGAGTAGGAACTTCGATAGAACCGCCCAATACGGCAGTCGGCAAATCGAGCAGCAAATTATATATCAAATCGTTCTCGTCGCGCAGTAAATCGGGATGCGGTTCCTCTTCGATTAAAATCAACAAATCACCATTCACACCGCCATGACGAGCAGCATTCCCTTTGCCCGCCATAGAGAGTTGCATACCTTCGGATACCCCGGCCGGAATATTCAACGTGATTACCTCTTCTTCACGTACGATACCTTCCCCAGCACAATGCGGACACTTCTTCGTAATAATACGGCCCTCTCCACCGCAGTCGGGACACGTAGTCGTCGATTGCATAGCTCCGAGAAAAGTCTGTTGTACCCGTGTCACTACTCCCGACCCGTTACATTTCGAACACGTCGTATAAGCCGTACCGTTCTCTGCACCCGTACCGTTACAATGAGAACAGCTCACATACTTAGGAACCTTTATTTTTTTCTCGACACCGGTAGCGATCTCTTTCAATGTCAGTTTCACCTTTACTCGTAAATCCGAACCTTTATTGACATGACGACGTCCCCCTCGTGAGCCGCCCCCGAAGCCTTCGAATCCGCCGAATCCACCACCGAAAATATCGCCGAAATGCGAGAAAATATCCTCCATAGACATACCGCCGCCACTGAAACCGCCACCGGCAGCACCACCTAACCCTTGATGCCCGAACTGGTCGTAACGAGCCCGCTTATCCGCATCACTCAATACTTCATACGCTTCGGCAGCCTCTTTAAACTTTTCCTCAGCCTCTTTGTTTCCGGGGTTCTTATCCGGGTGATATTGGATAGCTTTTTTACGGTATGCCTTTTTTATCTCCTCGGCCGTCGCATTTTTAGCGACACCCAGCACTTCATAATAATCTCTTTTTTCCATTGCTCCCTGTCCTATAATTTATTCCCCTACCACGACTTTGGCAAAGCGAATAACTTTGTCATTGAGCGTATATCCCTTTTGTACGGTATCTATCACTTTACCTTTTTGAGCCGGATCCGAAGCCGGGAACATCGTCACAGCCTCGTGATATTCTGTATCGAAATCCGCTCCCTCCGTAGGAATCTCCTTTACGCCGTTTTGTTCTAGATAGCTTTTGAATTTATTATATATCAAGCTCATTCCCTCTTTCACAGCCGCTAAATCATTACTTTCTTCCACAGCTGCCAATCCGCGTTCAAAATCGTCGATAACCGGCAGAATAGCTTTCATGCAATTCTCACCGCCATTCTTGATCAACTCCGATTTCTCACGCAACGTCCGTTTCCTGAAATTATCGAACTCGGCCATCAATAGCAAATAATCCTTCTGCATTTTCTCGATAGTCGCCTTCAAAGTTTCCAATTCGGCTGACAATCTGGCAGCCTCATCAGCCTCGCCTTCTTCACCGCCCTCCTCGGAACCTGTTTCTTCCGAAACTTCGGGTTCTTGGTTCAACGACTCTTTCTTCTCCTTTTCAGAAGCCTCATCTACAATATTTTGCGATTTTTCGCATTCTTTCTTTTCGGCCATATTTATAATTTTTCTTTTGTTACATTTTCATTTTCATCACGCTCATATCATCATTACCAATGAGCACCATTATAGTATCAAAAACACTGCCAAACAAGCCCAAACTGCACTTTTGTCAGAGTGCACTGCCACCTTCCCAATGTTTTCATTTCTATCCATTACCTGCAAAAAAGCAATTCCCTTTCTCCAAAAGAAAAAGAGCAGGGCAAACCTGCTCTTTTTATATCCTGTTCAAAAATAATAATTGTTCTTTAAACGTAAAAATCCGACACTAATCAAACTTCGGCACTATCTCGAATATCTCCACTGGCCCTTCTATTTGTACTTCGGAAACTCCCTCGGCCAACTCGACCTTAAAAAACGACGAATCGATAACCGACTCAACCGCCAACGAACCATCGGGCCTAAACTGTCTCAAATGCACGACAGGAGCTCCATTCCCCGTCTCCGGCAATTCATTCACCAACAAAGTATATCCCTCGGTCCGAGGAGCGACCCCGAAAGAAAAAGTTCCATTATTTCGATAACTTGTGCCTATTTGCTGATCAAACGCATAAAGAGCTTGCTGTACATCGTCGGACTTTAAGCTGAAACCCAAATGTTCCACTCTGGGAGGATTCACTTCGAATGAACGAACCGATGCGTAATTCGTGCGAGTAGATTCGAGTCTTTTCAATCGAACATATCTGGCCTTTACAGGCTCCCCATTCCAACGAACGATATACTGTTTATTCAACTCTTCCGTCAACGGAGTCCATGCTTTACCATCAATCGAATATTCCACTACGGCATGGTCGAAATAATCGACATCGTCCACAGAATTACGCCCCTGCAAAATAGAAACTTCGGTCACATCTTTGACACTTCCCAAATCAACCCCGATCCAATCGCCGGCTTTTTGAGCGATTCCCGATGTATAATAAGTCGTAGTATCGTGATCGAACATTAACTTGCTCAACGTGGTTTTCGCATTATGGAACGAACCTATACCCCTATAACAGATAGGAGTCTCGCCCGACAACCGAGTTAAGAAGCCGTATGCCATATCGTCCATAGCATTTTCATAAAATGGTTGCAGTTTCATGGTCCCGCTTTTATGAGCCTCATAATCTTCTCGATCCTTCTTACTCATCAAGTTCCGAATATACTTATTCCAAAAATCGGCATCATCTTTACCATCACGATAAACACGGGCAAGTTCCAAAGACCGTTTTCCTCTCGTACCCAACTTTCCGAATTCTTGGAGCCACGGAGTCAACTCACTCATCAGACCTTTATTGGTGCAACCTTTCTCTATTTCGGCAGGAGCTTTCTCTACCTTATCGAATTCTGCCCAAAGAGCCTGAGCCTCCGTTTCATTCCAATCACCGATTCTGAAAGTCTTGGTTTCCCACGATTCATCGCGGCGATAACCGGTCTCCGTATCGCAAGAATGAATAGCGAATGTCCGGTAGGCCTCCCTTGCTTTCGGCATCAATTCGCCGAGTCCTCTCTCCCAATTATCAATAGGATTATAAGCCGCTATATTCCAAGTATAATCGGCAACCCCGTATAAAGCCAATTTCGAAGCCTCTCCATGTTCCATCGAATTACTTGCTATTCCGCAAAGATCATTGGAATCCAACGAAGTATTCAAGCCATAAACAGGTCCTTGCAAAATAATATTGCGCACATAGTCGGTAACCGGATAATTCCACCAAAAATATGCCGGCCGCTTAATTCTGGAATTAACCCAATCCAAAGTCTCCGGTGTTAAGTCGCTGCATACTACGTCTCCTGTCCAAAACACTTCTATCGACGGATCAAGAGTTTCTCCATAAATAGCAAGACTTCCTTGCGGTGTGGGGTTTGCCCAAAGCTTGGAATAATCGGTCGGACAAACCGTTAAATATGCTACATCGCCTTTGGACTTCACAAAATCCTTAGTCAATCTATTCAAAAGCTCCGTCTGTCTCACCGGATTTGTCCCTTCGCCCGATATATCGTCGAAAAAGAGGGCGAAAGCCCGTACACCGAGGTCATACATCAAATTAAATTTATTAACGAGGTTTTGATAATCCTCCTCGTTCCATTTAATATCTTGTCCCGGGTGTATCGCCCAGACAAAATCGACCCGATTACGTTTACAAGCCTCTATCAATTCTTTGATATTTCCGGCCTCTTTTTCGGGATATGGAAGCCTCCAATTCGGACAACTGTGGTACGGATCGTCTTTCGGACCGTACAAATAACTATTCATCTTGAACTTTCCATAGAAATCTATCAAAGACATTCTCACCTCATGAGACCACGGCGTTCCATAAAATCCTTCTACTACTCCCCGGTATTTCAAATCGGGGTAATCGTCGATTTCCACATATGGTAATTCACCCGTTACAGTCGCAGGACTCTCGACTAACTGGCGAAGGGTCTGCAAACCGTAAAAAGCTCCCCGCTCGTCATAACCGACGATCGATATACCATTCTTTCCGATATTCATGCGATATGCACCCGAAACAGGTTTTACCCCATACTTAGCCGAAGCCTTCGAACCAAAATCGACGGAGAGTTTTACCCCCTTCTTGTTAAAAGTGACAAAATCCAAATCCTCGGAAAATTTTCCATGCTTATCTTTTAGACACACTCCACCCGAAATATCGAGCCTCCCGGTTGGGTCGAGAACCAGTTTATGAGGAGTAGGGTTAATAATTATCCCTTTATGATCCAATTTTTTACCCGGCACAGCAAAAACGTCTTGCGCTTCCGATCTCTGCGATGCCAAATCGAACTCCGATTCCTGCGCCGAAAAGGTTCCGCACATCAACAAACCGATGCATACCATCAGCGACTTTCTACAATCTATCATTTTCATAAAACTAATTTAAGCATGGAAATTTTACTATCTATCAAATAAACCCCATTAACGGGGTTATCCCTAGCGTTTTTTCAAAAATTTCTTGCTCAACCACCGTCTCACCGGCTCGTCATAAAGTTTCAAACAAAGATAGGCTACCAATATATTCCATACATAAACACACAAGGCTACTTGCCACGTTTCCCCGAATGTAAAATACTGGTTCTCAATCAACCAAGAATAGAACAAATACATAAACGGGTAATGCGTGATATAAAGCGGGAAAGAAATATCTCCCAAAAATTTACATATCCGCGTAGATGTTTTATCGGTCGTGTTTCCCGACGCACCCAATATAATGAGAACAGGAAATACCACGACTATACAAAATGCCTCAAAAAGACCATTCATACATATAGGTTCGACCCCTTCTACATAAGGAACACAAAACAAAACCAACAATACGAAAGAGCATATCCAGAATGCCCCTCTCACTTTCACCGGTTTGAAATTACGAGACAACAACAGTCCCAAAGAAAACGGGAAAAGCATTCGCAACAGTCCACCCACAAAATTCACCGAATCGAGCGTCCAGCCTACCCCTATCATGCCATACCCCGATACATCGAAGATAGCGAAACAAGCCAGACAGATTCCCAGTAATACGACAAAAACAGTTAACGCCTTAGTAGACAAACGACGAATAAACAAAGCATACAAAATATTACCGATATACTCGAAAAATAATGACCAACTGGGACCGTTCAAAGGAAACATTTCACCATTACCCCGAACCTCATAACCTGCACCCGGATAGGCCGGAATGAAAAACATCGCGAAAAGCAAAGCCCACATCACCATCGACGTAGCCACATGAGTCCCGTCCCACTGTTCGCTACCCTGTATACAAAATGTAATCACACCTAAAACTGCACCCATGACAACCATCGGGTGAAGACGAATCAACCGCCGCTTAAAGAAATTTTTTACCGTTAGGCTCTTTCCCCAACGATCGTCATAGGCATAACCGATAACGAACCCCGATAAAATAAAAAAGAAATCCACGGCAAAATATCCATGATTGATGCTTTCTATAAGAGTACCACCGGCAAAAGCATACCCTTCGAAGACATGATACCACACGACCAAAAGCGCGGCTACACCACGCAATCCGTCAAGCAACTCATAATGAGGTTTGGTATCTGAAAACGCAGCAGAAGAAATTTGTTGCATAATGAATTGGTAATTTAGATTTTTGATTTTAGTGATGATTAATATTACGGCAAAATTACAGGACTTATATAATTTAAAATTTGTCCTATGTCAAAAAATCCTCTGAAAGATCATTTTCGGGCTCCCCTGAGACGACTGAGCGTCGAGAGTGTTATACCCAAATACGATGCAATATACCCAAGTTGAGCTCGCTGGTTCACCTGAGGGAATTGCTGCCTGAACTCCTCATACCGTTCTTTTGCCGATAAAGTCAAACGTTCCTTATGGGAGCGATGCAAACGCCGGTACTCGTCTTGATGAATAATCCGCCCCCAATTAGCCAGTTCGATATTCGTTTCGAACAGCCGACGCAATTTATCCAGAGATATTCTATAAACGACTACATCTTCAAGGGTCTCCACAAATTCTTCGCTCATCTTGTTATAATAGAGTTCGTCCATACTGAACACGATTCCGCCCTCACACGAAAAAGAAGTCGTTATCTCTTCTCCGTTCACCAACCAAAACGAGCGAGTCATTCCCTTCCCTATAAAATAAGCCGATTTACAATACATGCCCGCCCTTATCAACTGATACTTCTTGGGAAAACGGCACAAAGTCATGCTCTCTTTCAATGTCCGTATCGTATCATCGGAAATCGGATATAAAGAATTTATCTTATCTATAATACCGGTCATGTAACAATCTTCGATCATTCTCTTTTTCAAAAACGATTTTATACGCTATACTTCACAAATTCCAGTCCAAACAAAACACCCCGGATAACAATCGGCAAGATCGACTTCTTTATCGAATAGGGCAAATACCGAAGAACCCGAACCGGACATAGATGCATATACAGCTCCCTGTTCATATAAACGATCCTTTATCTCTCCTATTTCCGGAAATCGGGCAAACACACTTTCTTCAAAGTCATTGATCAATCTACCTCTCCACTCCTCGACCGGACGGGAAACGGTATCCCTCACCGACTCTTCCGGCAATACCGGAGTAACCAACGAATAAGCCACCGACGTAGGCACGGAGACAGAAGGCTTTACCAATACAATTCGATAGGACTTCAACGACAATTCGATCGGCTCGAACTCATCGCCTATTCCTTTGGCTAATAAAGGTTTATTATGCAAGAAAAATGGGCAATCGGCTCCCAGAGAAGCAGCTTCCTTGTCAAGCTCGTCATCGCTCAACGGCAAACGAAAATAATCTCTCACCATCGCTAACAAAAAAGCGGCATCGGAAGAACCACCTCCTAACCCAGCACCAAAGGGTATGGCTTTATGGAGATAAATAGATATCGGGGGTAACGAAAAACGATGGCTCAATCTTCGCCACGCTTTCATCACCAAATTATTCTGGGGATCACCGTCTATGACCATTCCCGATAAAGACAACTTCGTCTCCTGTTGCGACGTTGGAACAATCTCCAAAGCATCTTGCAACTGAATGGGATAAAATACTGTCTCTATATTGTGATAACCATCGGGACGACGGGCTACGATACGCAACCCCAAATTGATTTTTGCATTGGGAAATCTAATCATCTATATCCTTGTTTTTCGAGAATCTTTGCGAAAATAACCATTCTCAGTCACATAGGCAACTCCACTCTAAAAAAGAATAAAAATTTCATCGAAGAGAAAATTTATTATAATTTTACCGACATAATAGAAAAACAGAAACAAATGAAAAAAAGAACCCTCACCGCCGGTACTATCCTTTTATGCCTATCTGCAATCTCTTTCGGGCAAAATTCTATAAAAGATTTTCTACATCAAAATCCACAATTTTTCGGTAGTACGGCATCTGTTTATTATTGCAACGACACCACAGACACCCCGGCTCCAAAGGATTTCATACCGTTTCACATCGATCATATAGCTCGACACGGTTCACGCACCCACGATTCAAAAAGTATGGTTCCGAACCTGTACAAACTAATGAATAAAGCCGATTCTTTGAACCTTTTAACCCGGGAAGGCAAACTGCTGCGTAATCAAATCGACACCATCTACCATTTAATGAATCATCGCTGGGGAGACCTCACTCCGCTCGGAGCCCGACAACACCGGGATATGGCTCGTCGCATGTATCACCGCTTTCGTCCGGCGTTTACACCTCAGGACGGCAAAGTGACCCTTGTGGCACAATCGACCACGGTTCCACGCTCCATGGCTAGTATGGCGGCATTCGTCGCAGAAATGAGAGGCTATACCCCCACTGCGGAGTTTTCTATGGATCCCAGCAACGGATATGACAATACCCTGCGATTCTTCAAAGGAAAAGAATACCAACAATATCTCTCGAAAGGCTCATGGAAAAAGATACTCCGAGCCTATCAGGAAAAGCACACACCCACAAGGCTTATCGACCGTATATTCAAGAAAGAGTGGGAACAAATCATACCCGATCCTATAACATTCATGACCCACCTATACGCGTTAACCATCATATTGCCGAATACCGACTACGACATATCCCTATATCCGTGGTTCACAGAAGAAGAAAAATTCGATTTATGGAGTGCGAACAATCTATCGCAATACCTGCGTAAAGCCAACTCCATTCCCGGAAAAGGACTCCCTGTCGCCATTGCGAAACCTCTGTTAAAAGACATGTTGGTTACATCGCAAGCGGCGATCGACGGAAACGGTGTCGAAGCCAATTTACGTTTTGCACACGGTGAAAATACAATTCCTTTACTCGCCCTGTTAGGTATTGAGAATGCAGCCGTTGTAGAAGCCGATCCCGAAAAAGTAGCCGAGGTTTGGCAGGACTTCAAATACAATCCTATGGCGACGAATATCCAATGGATACTTTATAAAAATACCGATGGGAAAATACTCGTGAAAGTATTGTTCAATGAACAAGAAATAAAATTACCCATCGATTCGGAATATGCACCTTATTACGATTGGGAGCTATTCCAAAAATATTGTGAAAAGCAAATGGCAAAATACCCCGATACGACACCGGCCCTGTAATTAATCGGAAATATCTGCCTGTTGAAAAGTTCATTATAAGATTCGCTCACCAAATTTCCCGATAGCAGAAAGATTGACTACTTTTGTAACGGGAAAGAATTGCTGCATGGAAACTCGAAGAAATTACACTCGCCAGAAAAAAGCCTACGCTCCGAAAGTTTCGGAACAAGGCAAGCTACAACCTCAGGACAAAGAGCTCGAAGAAGCCGTGTTGGGAGCTCTCATGCTCGAAAAAGATGCCTATACCACCGTTTGCGACATCTTAAAGCCAGAGTGTTTCTATGAGCCGACCAACCAACTTATTTATAGTGCAATATCCCGGTTGGGAGCACAACAACGCCCCATTGACATGCTCACCGTCACCGAGCAACTGCGACTCGACGGAAAGCTCGATGAAGTCGGCGGAGCCCTCCGTATTTCCGAACTTACCGGACGTGTAGCATCGGCGGCGCACATCGAATACCATGCCCGCATCGTAGCCCAAAAATATTTGGCTCGGGAATTAATCGAATTTTCCAGCGAAATACTCAACAAGGCCTTTGACGAGACCAACGACGTAGATGACCTTATGCAGGAAGCCGAGGGGAAACTCTTTGAAATTTCCCAACGTAACCTGAAAAAAGACGTTACTCAAATAGACCCGGTACTGAGCGAAGCTATCAGACAAATTCAAATAGCAGCCAATCGAAGCGACGGATTGAGCGGACTGCAAACCGGGTTTCACGACATCGACAAAATTACTTCCGGTTGGCAAAATTCCGACCTCATCATTATCGCCGCCCGTCCCGCTATGGGAAAAACGGCATTCGTCCTTTCTATGGCAAAGAACATGGCTGTCAGCTATAACACGCCGGTGGCTATCTTCTCGCTCGAAATGTCCAATGTCCAGCTTGTCAATCGTCTCATCATCAACACTTGCGAAATCCCCGGCGATAAAATCAAAAGCGGACAGTTGGCCCCGTTCGAATGGGAACGGCTCATGTCTCGTATCGAAATACTGAGGAACGCTCCTATATATATAGACGATACCCCCAGCCTTTCCGTTTTTGAACTTAGGACAAAAGCACGCCGATTGGTTCGCGAGCACGGAATCAAAATCATCATCATAGACTACTTGCAACTGATGAACGCCAGCGGTATGTCCTTCGGGAGCCGAGAACAAGAAGTCAGCACCATATCCCGTTCGCTCAAACAATTGGCAAAAGAGCTTCAAATACCTATCATCGCCCTGTCCCAGTTAAATCGTAGTGTGGAATCCCGGGGTAACGACAAAGACGGTAAAGAAGGGAAACGCCCGCAACTTTCCGACTTGCGTGAATCGGGAGCTATCGAGCAAGATGCCGATATGGTTTGCTTTATACACCGTCCCGAATATTATACGCGGTCCAAGGAAGATGCCAATGGAAACAGCATCGAAGGCTTGGCAGAATTTATCATAGCCAAACACCGTAGCGGTGCGACCGATACCGTGAATATGAAATTCGTCTCTTATCTGGCTCGATTCCAAAATTACGACGAAGACACCCGACTGACCGATTTCAGTGCACCGGTAACCTCGAAGTTCAATACTCCCGACACGAGCACACCATCGGCAGCGCCACTGTCTGGGAACCCCGATTTCCTGAATCCCCCCGGTTCGTCTAATAACGATATACCCTTCTAAAAAGAACTTTTATCTCCCGACCGATGTTATTCTTTCGAATAACTAATATAGTATGGAGAAAAAACGACAAAAAATCTGGACTGCGATAGGTGTAGGCATAGCTATCGCACTACTGTTATATTGGCTCACATTGGCCATTTGGATAGACGATGATACCGATCCCCCTATGCCTCCTCCCGTAGAAGAAACATCAAATTGTTAAAATATACTAAAATCGCTCCGGATAAAAACTTTTTGCAATACAAGTGTGTTTTATTATCGAAACCGGGAAAGAAACGGCTCTCCTTAGGGAAAAAGAAGCGAAACGTCGCTTCCGTCGAGCCAAAATCTCCGGTCTGGAAGAGTTAATTTATACGATAATATTCTTGTTTTTTGTGTATTTCATTGGTATTATATTATCCTTTGTTTATTCCTGTAATAAACATTATCCTCTTTCTTGTTTTTGATATATTTCAAGTAGTAAAGCCCCGTCGTGAGACGAGGCTTTACTATTTACATTCCCCCATCAACGTATTCCGAGTCTGTTCAATGCTTGCTGGTATCGAATTGCATTTCGTTGATGCTCTGCCAAAGTCACGGCAAAATTATGATAGCCCGAAAAATCCTCTTTGGCACACATATAAAAATACCCGTTCGGTGTATGTGTCAGCACGGCATTGATAGCCTGTTTCGAAGGAATCCGTATAGGGCCGGGAGGCAATCCCGTAACCCGATAAGTATTATATGGCGATTCTATGGTCAAATGAACATTCAATATGCGTTTCAGCGAAAAATCCCCGTGGGCAAATTTTACCGTAGGGTCTGCCTGCAAAGGCATGCCTTTACGCAATCGGTTCATATAAAGACCCGCAACCTTTCCCATTTCATCACGTTTGTTAGTCTCTTCCTCTACGATCGAAGCCAAAGTCGCTACCTCCACAGGAGTCAATCCCCACCGCTTTGCCTGTTGCTCCCGCTTTCCTTCCCAATAAATGCGATACTCCCGCTTCATCTTCTGTAAAAAAGATTCGGGAGTCACAGTCCAGTAAAACTCATAAGTATCCGGTAAAAACAAAGCCGGGAGAGTCGCTTTCGTAAAACCTAAATCCGCACAAACACTATCGTTGTACAGCAAAGCCAACAACTCCTCTTTCGAAAAAAACAACTGCTCCGATACCCTTTCGGCCAATTGTTCGAGAGTGCGTACGTTATTAAATGTAACTCGTATGGGAGATTGGCTTCCCCTCGACAATTTCAAAGCCATTTGCCGAGCTGTCATACCGGCATGAAGCCGATAAGCCCCTACACGAACATCAGGATCGAATTTATAAAACGACAGCAAACGTTTTATTCTCGGGATCGAATTCTCATCTGGAATCACCGAATGCAAAGCACTATCGAGCTGAGCATCATTCCACTTCGGATCAACATAGCACACCGTTTGTTCGGTAATAACAGGATCATACAAATAACTCTTCATTACCGGAATAAACAAACATGCGAGAATCAAAATAAGCCCTCCTGTTATCCAAGCAAATATCTTTATACCTTTATTCACATTCGACATAATAATCCGATTATACACAGCGCAAAAGCACCTTGATGGGACAAAAGTAACGATTATTCCCGAAATAAAATAATGCGAAAAAGTTTGCTGTTTCAAATATTCCGCTTATCTTTGCGCTGCATTTGAAAAAATGACGTCAACGACAAATCGTCCTTTGGAAGGATGGGTGAGTGGCTGAAACCACCAGTTTGCTAAACTGACGTACTCGAATGGGTACCGGGGGTTCGAATCCCCCTCCTTCCGCAAATGAAAAGCGTAACATTTTGTATAATACAGTGTTACGCTTTTAACATTTTAAATATGCACAATATTTGCACAAGATATTATAAGCCTATTTACTCTTTCTCTTCCAAAGTTACATTAATTCCTACAATCTCACAGTATTTAAGGAAGTTGTTCAAGTTGACATTCTTCCCACTTTCAATGGCAATGACTGTTCCAAAGTTCATACCCTGTTTCCAGATATTATATTGGGACAGTCCCTTTTCTTCGCGAATCTTACGCACTTGTTTCGATAATTCTTCTATTGTCATACTCCTATTAATTCCTTCTTTATCGCCTCTAAAAATGCGATAGATGTTAATACCGTATTCCTATAATTGTAATCACTACCGGCTGCAATCGCATTCTTACGACCGTCTAAAATCAGCGTATCAATGAATAACACCATTTGCCGAACCGTAATATTTCCGATGTCTGCCGAGAATGTCGATAGCGATGTATAATACTTCATAGCCTGTTTTAAAAGGCCCCGTATTTTAGTCTTATCAGGATTTTTACCTGTAATACGCTTAATGCTGATTTTTGCGGAGAGATTCGACCCCGACAATCCGGGCTCTATACGGTAATCCTCTCCGACTTCCTCGATAATGCCGTCGATATACTCGACTTTGGCTATAAAGCCATTGTCTATGTCCGAACAGTATATGAAGTCGACTTCTCCGAACTTGTGCGCCCGGTTATGGTCTACAATGAATAATGGAAATTCCCTTTTCATTCTTCGTCCTCCTCGTCGTCATCGACTTTAACAAGATGTTCAAGATCTTCGCTTATATACCCTTTATACTCCCTTATGGCTTCCAATTCCGAGTCGCTGAGGTCGTCTATATCCTCTATCTCGATAGTATAATATCTGTCATAATCACCATCGAAGTCTATCTCTCCTGTTCTTCCGTTCTCGTCGTCCTCACTAACGACAGTGCCCACTTCGTCTGCAATATAGGGCTTGCAGAACCTCCCATGCTCGTCCCTGTCTTTCGTAAACAAGAGATCTGACAACATGCTACACACATCTGAGAATGTTTTTTCTCCGACAAATTCAATATGACCGGGGTTAAAGAATCTGCCACCTCGGCAAACATGAAATGATAATACCATTGTTCTTTTTGTTTCCATATATAAGTAATTTTTATTTATAATCATCTGGCCCATACAGGGGTATAACAATCTTCAAGATTTATGTTATTCTCGATCGCCGCACAGGCAAGTATCCATGCTTGCTTACTCGACATGTTGGCAATCTTGAAACTCGGATAGGTGCATTTTTCATCGATAGTCTTTGCAACGTTGGAGGCAAAAACATTCAGGTTTATTATTCGTGATAAAAACTGATAGAACGGGTTGAAATGCAACTCATACGAATTGTTATTATTCCATCTTTCATAGCTAGCAATCTGTTGAAGTCTGTTGGATAATTCCTGAGCTTCTTTGTATTGTTCTGTACCTTTCTGTAACATGACTCTATGTTAATTGGTTACTGTTTGTTTTTGATTACATGGCAAAGATACTCCATTTTATTGTATATACAAAATATTGAAGTATAAATGTTTTGTGATTTATCAATATTTAACAAAACGAATGATGTGGAAAATTTTCCGCAAAAATGATTGATATAGAATTAAACACGAATGCCGGAGCTTCTCACCCCGGCATTTCCCTGTTCATCATTTGCATTTCCGAATATTCCTTTGAAATTTTCGCCTCATTCTCCTATTCAAGAGACCGTTATCGGCAAACCGATTCAAGGTATCCTTCTCTTCCGGCGAAAGCAGGTTATAGACCTCCTTCCTCGACTTTCCGGAACAGATGGCTTGTATGATTTTAGCTATCTCCATGTATTTCCCGAATTAATTTCTTTCTGCAACACTCACATAGGAACTTCTTCGCCACGGGGAACATCTTCTGCCCGATATATCCCCGAAGGTACTGTTCTTCCTCCCCGTAAGGGTCAATGCCGAACGTCCGGGATATATGCCTGCACAAATGCCCCTTTTCATGGTCCCAAGAGTTTTGGAACTGTTCGGGACTCGTCGTCATGGCAATTACCATCACCGTCCGTCGATGCTCGAAATTGGAATAGGTAAGTCCTGTATTCAAGTTACCGGACGACAAACTTCTGAAAGCATTTTCCAGATTACTCCCTGTACAACCTATCCGTTCCAGCTCCCGGAGTATGGTGTTTGTCCAGTAGGTGGTAACGGCGTAAAAAACCCTTACGTGCCAGTCGTATTTCGCTATGTAGAAATCCTGAACAATCATGTTTTAAATCGTGTCTTTTTGTTCTTTATATCTAAATCCATATTTACCTTTCGGGTTTTTAGTTTTAGTAGCTCTTGCTATATGCGACCTTGAAACACCTGTAAAACGGCTTGCTTCTGACACAGAACCAAATTCATTTATAAAATTCCATTGATTATCATAAACCAAAACTTTCCTTGCATTGGAAGTAACAGGCAATTCTCTGATATTAACTTTATCCTTATCATATCCCCAAAAATAACCTCCAGCTGTATTTAATTTTCCATTACATACATCTATTATACTGCTATGATCTATTCCAGTTTTCCTTGACGCTTCCGCCCCAGAATAATACTTAGCGATAAAATTACCTTGCTTGTCAAATTGGTAGACAGTTTTAGGAGCTCTTTTCTTATTGTTTTTCTTTCTTGTTTCTAAGGCTTTTCTAATCGCATCCTTTGAATAAGTGTTTTGCTTACATCGAGAATACGTTATATTATTTAGAGCATTTTCTTTATATGTTACCCATCTTAAATTTTCAACACTATTATCGTTCCTTATAGTATTAATATGGTCAATGCAAGGCTTATTTTCAGGATTAGGAATAAATGCTTCTGCTACTAACCGATGCACTCTTTTCGGATATGTTTTACCATTCATATATAAGTTTACAAAAGAATATCCATGAGTACCATCAGAAACAACGGCAGACATAAGGTGAGATTTTCTTTTTTCAAAGCAATTCCCTCTTTTAACGATCCTGTCAACAGACCTTACATTCCCCATATTAGATACTTCATAAAGTCCTTCGAATCCACTAATTGGTTTCCAAATTTCTTTCATATAGCACAAATTTCAGTTTATGCAAATATATGAATTATATTAATTCAGACCAAATAATCGGAGTACCCGAACCTATACAGTCGGCATAGAAACGTGTAAAGGGCAACCCGTCGTAACCGTCAGGGTCGTCGATATAGTCCTTTACAAACAGAGCCAAATGGGTATCGTCGGGAATCGATGATTTCAAATAGTCGGCCTTACCCATATTGGCGACAAATACATGGTCGTACCCTTTGGACTTTTCCAACTTCACGCCCGCCTGTGTCAAGATGACCTCCACATCTTCTTTCGAAAGGGCTTTTATTTCCTCCTTCTTCCCAGTGGCCTTGTTTTCGGCCTTCATTCTGGAAACCGCCCACTCGCACATGTTCTTGGAGAAGTGCCAGCCGTATCGGGAAAGGTACTCCGTCATGCCGGAGGGGAAAATATCATAAATGTCTAATCGTTGGTTCATAACACTGCTTTTTTATGTTTTTGAAAAGAGAGGGGATTTCTCCCCTCCCGATTAATAGAACTCGCCGTTGGCCCGTCTGCGTCTGCGCTCCCCCATTTCGTCATAGTACGAAGGAGGATAACCGGGAGCATAACGGTTGTTCATTCCACTGGAAGAACCTCCGCCATAATTCCCGCCGCCGTAACTGCCGCCATTATTGCCACGGAAGCCCATATCGCCGCCCTGCATTTCCCGCATGGCAGCTTCATAGCCTTTCTTGTAGCCGTGCTCGCAACCTTCCTTGTAGGCCATTTCGAGCTCTCTACCGCCGCGTTCATTGAATCCTTCATATCCACGGCCTTCTTCTAATATTGACCACATTCCCATATTACTTTTTGTTTTTAGTTTCAGCAACACCGAGCTGTTCCATCAGTTTCTTGTTCATGGCCATTAGGTCGGCCATGCTTCTGCTCATTTCGGACATCTGCCCTTTGAGGGTGGCAATCTCCTGCTCCTGCCTTTGCTTTTCCGCAAATTCGGGATTCAAAATTGTCAATATCTTGTCGCACCCGGAAATCACGTTCTCGTGGTAATTACGCCGGTTCAGTTCGTCCAAGCTCTTTTGCCGGATAGCCGACACTTCCGAGTTCATGGCCTCTCTGGAACAAGATATGACTATGTTGCCGTTTTGCCCGAAGTCAGCGATGTCCGCCCCTGCCGGCAAGTTCTGGAACGTCGTGTTCTGCCCGTTCACGCAGACCACCACGTCCACCACCATTTCCATCTGAGGTATCTGACCGATAGGTGTCGGCATGGGGTACTTGGGCTTCGCAGCCGAAACGCTGACGACGGAACCTATATCCACTAAGGGATTTTCGTCCTTATGAAGGATAAATAACTGGTTGTTTGCTCGAAGATTCTGAAACATAGTTTTTTTGATTTAATGGGACTGCCCGATAAAAGGCAGCCCCGTGTTAATTATTTGCTTTTGGCAGCGACGTTGGTTGCCGCCGTCGCCGTAGTAGGTCTGTACCCACCGTTGACAAGGTACACTTCGTTGGTGTACTTGTTGTAATGGATTTCATAGATCCCCGTACCGGCGATATTCTCTACCGTCACCGGCTCGTTGTTGTAAGCCAGCAGAGGTCTCGTGTCCCCATTCGTCCCGATGAGAATGGGAAGCGTTGCGGTCGTTCCGGCGGGTATCGCCTGACGGAGATTGATATAGAATCCCCCCACATAGTCCCTGTTACGGAACGCATGGTTTGGAAGTTCCAAAGTCACGTTCTCCGTGCCGACCGTCACCGCCACCGTAGGAAGAGTGTTGTAATTCACTCTGCCCAGCGTCGGGAACGGAAAGGGAAACCTTGTAAAAAAGTTAGGCCACATATATACCTCCTTTCTTACTGGAATTAACCCCAGTAGTTGTTGCAACCGCATCCGTAACCGCTACGCCCGTATGCGACATCGCCCGCATAAGCACCATAAGCGGCAGCCCGATACAAGTCCGTGTTTACAGCCTGAATGTTCGGATATACCACGGGAACGGTATTGGGTAATTTACACTTGATGCCGTCCACATCGCTTTGGAGAGCCTGCAAACCGGCAGCGAGGGGAGCAATCTGTTGCCCTACCGCATTGAGAATGGTCGCATTCTGGTTCCGTTGGGAGATTTCAGCCGCCAAAGTAGCCTTCTCTGCCGTCAAAGCGGTGATCTTGTCCTGTAAAGCCTGAGTTTGGATAGAATCCAGCTTCGCCAAAATGGCACGAGTGTTCTCATTGCCGCTGTCCACGAGGGAGTGGGTTTGTTCCGAGGTGGCGATACGGGTTTCATATCCTTGTCTCTCGATTGCGTTTTGCGTCTTGCAGCAGCAATCTGCGATTTGAGTCGCCAGCGTACAATTACTCGATTGAATGCTGTTGATGATCTGTTGTGCGGACATGCCCACTTGGTTGCCGACACCCTGAATCAAGCCCTGAATGTTGCACAAGGCAGATTGTAACTGTTGGGTAGAGCAGTTCAAGGACGAGGCGAGTTGGTTGATGGCATTACCGTTCCCTTGAATGGCCGACATCAGGTATTCACGTCCGACATCGCCGTTCAACTCGGCAGGAAGCCCGCCCCGGTTGCCAAAACCTCCGAATCCGTTACCGCCCCAGCAGAACCACAGCAGGATAATCCAAATCCACCACATGCCTCCGCCCCAAGCGTCCTGATTGTTCCTTCCCTGATTGAGAAGGGCCAAGAGTCCGGGATCGACCCCTTTACCGCCCATCAGGTTGGGCAATAAAGCCATGATGTCGAACTTGCTTCCGCCACCATTGGGCTCTTGATTGAAAACATACGTTCTTTCCATATAGATATAATTGATGGTTACGGCCAATATCGGCCGCATACAAACGTATGGCTATTGCCGTTGCTATCCTCGGATTTCGGTGGCTATCCTGTTGCTGACCCGTTGATTTGTCGTTGTCAGAATAAAACTTCCCGAACACCGCTGTTTCAGGCTGTTTTTCAATTTGTTCACTCCCTGTCTGGTCATGGAAAGATAAGCGGCGGTGTTCTCCTCGGAGAAGCCGAGCGATACCAACGCACAGATGAGCAGGCAACGTGCGTCGACCGCATTTTTGTTCGCCCCGTTAATCAATTCGCCGTAACACAGCTCACATTCCTCGCAAACGATTTGCAAGACGTGTTCAAAGATTTCATTGGTTTTCATATCTCTTGCTTTTTAAATATTTGTTAAATTATAGATTGTTGACACAATAAAAAACATCACGTTCCTGTTTAAAGGCTGTGAAAGCCTCGTAACATTCCCCGTGATGTTGTCTCTTGTTAGTTTTGGAAGAGCAGCAAGAGATTGAGGCTTTCCTTTATACTCCGAAGCCTCGGAAGGAGTCGTAAATCAAATTATATCAAGAAACCCAGTCCTTTCAATTTTGTTATCCATTTCACGATGTAAGGGACAAGCAGCAAGACAATGCCACCGAGAGCACACCAGCACCATCGGGGAGTCTTGTACTTTACTACCTCGACGGGGTAGGGTACTTGTATGCTGTCCGTCTTGGATATATACAGCGTATCGATTCTGTCCTTGAACCTGTATATGTACTTGTATTGGAACTCCCGTATCGTGTCTCCCGATTTCTCGATGAAAACACTGTCCCGCATGTATATGGAATCGAGCTGCACCCGGTTCAGATACACCGTGTCGCTCTTTGTCGTCTCCACAGGAACATACACATGTCTGGTACAGCTCGTCGCAGCCAAGATAGCCAAAAACAACAATAGGAATACGATATGTCTCATAGGCTCAGTATTTGTCATAATATCCCAATTGAATCATTCTTTCCTTGTTCCTTCTTGGAGATATACCGGTAATATGTGCCCATGAATACCCGGAAATAATATCGTAGATAGTAGAAGGAGAGACATCAAAGCGTTTCGATATTTCTTTATAAGATAACCCCGACTGGCTTAATTTTATAATTTCCCTCACGCATTTTTCTGTGAGTTTAGATTGCGTATTCTTTTCTCCAAAATGGGAATCGTGTAATACATCAAATCTGTGCTTTTGATTTTCTGATGGGGTAACCCATTCCAAGTTGTCGACTATATTATTGTATTTATTACCGTCGATATGGTTAACTTGTGGCTTATTATACGGATTAGGGATAAATGATAACGCAACAATTCTATGGGCTAAACACCTTCCATGCTGTTCTCCTGCTTTGGGGATATCATAATGCAAATACCCTCCAATTTTTATAGGTTTAATTTTTTTATAATTAGAATTATATACATTCCCATATCTATCCACATAATACTTTTTATTAAAAGGTATAGGTATTGCCCCATTATTAAGCATAACTTGTTTTCTTTTCTCCTTTTCCTTTGCTTTCTTTGTTTTAATTAGTACAGAGTTGCATCTGACTTGCCCCGATAAGAAATGACAATATTTAGTTTTTCTTACCTCACCACTCCCATTAAGAAACAATATATCAATATCATTACATTTTCGATATGCAATAATTTCCATTTTTATCCCTTGACAATTGATTGATGTTTCTCCAACCCTGAAAATTTTGGTGTCTTCCTTTCTCATACTCACATAATTATTATACTATAAATATACAAATAATTTATTTTATATGCTAATAATCAGTGATTTAAATGTAGAATTTCACTTCTATTATCATGCATTGATGAATAGCTTACATGAATCCATTTATAATTATATTCAATCAACTGGTCGAAGGGAAGGTTATCCCGTATAAGCTCGAACAGCTTCTTATTCTCCGTCTTGCTCCCTGCCGTTATATCCGCCGCATTACCCCTCATGTGCTGGCTGCTTTTCGCACCACCCACGGCGGCATTGAGTTTGGGACAACGATAGCCCGAATTGACGGTTATCGCCTTCCCGTACATCTCCCGCAAGGGGTCTAAAACATGGGTGACAAGGTTCGACAGCGCAACAGACGCTTCGGTCGTCGGGGTATTGTCTATACCCAGTTTATCTGCCGTCGAGCTCTTTGTGAGTTCTTTCATCGTGAAGTATTTCATATCCATTCTTCATTTTTGGCGACAAAAAAAGCGGTGACTTTTTTAGAATCACCGCTTGTAACGAATGTATGAGATATATTCAAATCTTTATACCCAAATCCCTAAATGCTGTATTCAAATCGCAGCTTCTTACACCTATCGCATTACAAGCATCAGGTATCATAACACGGTTTCGACGTTGTGGATTACTTTTCTCATATGTGACTAGAACCATATTCTTTGCAGCTGCCGTTGCAACAAGATAAGAATCTGCAACACTCGCATATCCGGAAATCGCAGACTGAGTAAAATTTATAGGACAACTCTGAGCCCAAGAAATTGTTTCTGCCAATTTAGTTAATACAGCAGAATCTTGTGTCAGGAAGAATCCTTTGGGAGCATTGTTATGAATCCACTCCGTGAGTTCGTCTCCACCTCTGTCGATTTCTTCTTTAACTTTATCAATGGAGTGAATTATGCCGGAATTGATTAACTCAACCATCTTTGTCCAAAATATTGGCCAGACATCCATTGGCAGGTTTTTCTTGGATTCTACGAATATATTTGTATCGAATAAATATTCCATGCCGTATCAAATGTTATGGGTCATAAAATGATCATACGTTTTTCCGTATAATCCGGTTAAACGATATGCTTCCGTATAACCAAGCTGCCTGTTATTGACTGCGTTTCTAACATGAATGGCAAAACTACGCCCTACACGTTTGACGCTTGTCAGATAAAAACTTCCTCCCGAGGATTTCTTTTTGGCTGAAATCTGGCGTTGGCTATATATTGCCCAAAAGTCCTTGTAATCCGTGTCAGACATAAGTCCTAAATCATGGGCGCGTCTTGCGATGACTAATTCGCTGGCCTTAAATCTTAGTGAGGCCGATTTCGTGTCATTATTCCATATTTCACGTAACACCGATGCCGGAACAAGAAATTCAGCTGCCACCCTGTCACAATATCTTTCGGTAGCTTCATGATGAAAGCCCTCGCTTCCTGCATGACCTGCACTTACGCCAAGCATAAGATGTGCAGTTTCATGAATGAGAGTAAAGAGTTGGGCACTCTTGCTATCCGCACTATTAACAAATATGTACGGCGCCTTTTCATTTACCAATGCGAAGCCTCTGCACTCACTTACTTTCAATTTTCTATGAGTGTTATTTCCAACAACGCCATTGTATGCTAAAAAGACACCGGCATCCTCCAACTTTTGTCCAAGAAGGCTGACCGCCGCATCCGGAGTTGACAGACTAAAAGCCCATCTGCTTTCAAGCTCCAATATCGAACGTAGTCTGCTGACAGCTTCACTTATTGAGGTTTTAGTGCTTATTGAACCGACAAATTTGCATGTATCTATTTCATTCTCATTAAGATATTCTTCCAACCATTCTTGTCTTGCCTGTACATTCATTACCGTGTCATATACATTCAAGTTGAAATGATTCTGTTGTCCTGCTTCACCTCGAAACATGGGGATAGGAATTTCTTCTACCGGCAGATTTTCTAAAAAAAGATAACCAACAGGAAGATTGACACTTTTAGCGAAATCATCTAGCTGTTTATATGTCGGTCTTATTTCTCCTGAAATCCATTCCTGTATATGACTCTTAGGGTGGCTATCCATATAGCTGCCTTCTGTATGTCCAGCTCTATTCAAAGCCCATACATACCGTTCTGGTGCAATTTGGATTCTGTCTGCCATATCTAAAAGTTCTCCATTTAATAGGACTTTGTCGGGCTTATCCACCATTAAGAATGGGGATAAACGTGTACCAAAGACGTAATTATGTCCCATGCAAAAATAGGTATAAGAAATCCTTTTTGCAAATAAGATTTTGGTTTTGATTCATATTTAACATAAATCAAACGGTGATTCCAAGAAGTCAAAGAACGCTTTCCCGTCGCCGGGTTATAAAAATTCATTTTTTTTCGTCAGGCAATCCAAACCTCGATTTGAATCACCAGCCCTCCCAGTATGGTAGCCAGCAAGTCGGCATACGACCAAGCCCCCGGCTTCCTCCACTCGTCGACAGCCTCCTTGATACAGCCCGCTATGGCAGAGAACAGCACACAATATTCCGCCGTCGCACCTATCACGATGGCGAAGAAAGAGGCGATGACACCTCCTGCGATAAAATGCAGCAGCTTGTCGTGGGGAATAGACAATAACAACCCTTTGATTCTTTCCAAAATTTTCTTCATATTATTCGTTATTTAATCGGTGATAAAAATCGAGCTTGATACGGTCATAGACAGAAACTACATTCGTATATGCCCGCCCGTTATTCACATTCCCAGAATACACCTCGCTTGTAACTACCTCTGCCACCCATTCTATCCATTCAGGATTGGTATAACATGAAAGACGTTTACCACGATATGTAAAGTAATCGAAACGGCTGTTCCTGTCCTCGTACTGGTTCGTCAACAAAGTATGTATCTTACCGGAGGTCTTCTCCTTGTCGGCGATATGGTTCTCGTCCCTAACCTTCTTGATGATTCTGCAAACCCTTTCGACGGCCAAATCGAAATACACGTTCGATATGTTCTTTATCCGAAGCTGCGTTTCCGGTCTAAGACCTTCCGATATGTCGGACAACATATTATTCTGGTCGTTCGTCTTTTCAATAAGCTCTTTCAGGGATTCTCCATAATCCTCCATACTCTTGGTGATAATCGATTTGAACCACTTGAAGCAGGCCACCATCATCATGGCCGACAACACCAAGAAGAATGCTGCGGTCATCACCAAGAACCCCTGTTCGCTTATCCCTCTGGCTACCTCCGTAGCCTCGTTTATCCCTCCCATATCAATGTTTCTGTTTTTCGATTAACAATCTGGCTTCCTCTTTGCAGGATTCCGCATAGGCGTTATAAGCCTCGAACTCCTCTGCTTTCGTATCTCTTTGCCGAAGTATCGCCAACTCCTCCGACAAGGTATATTTCCGACGAATCAATCCGTTTACTGTTTCTCCGTAGTCCATTTGTACGGGAGGTGTTTCCGTGCCGTCCTCCGTCGCTTCCGGTGCTTCCTCGTACTCATAGACTATCGCACCGTTCCGGCAATACATCACGGGTATTTTTCCGGGTATCTCTTTGGGTGATGGGATAGAATCTACCTCTATCCATCTCTCCTTTTTATATTTTCCATAATAGATGGTTTCGACTTTTACACCGTCTAATTTAATTTGTATCATAACCTACTTTTACTTTATACATAATATCTCCAATTCTTCTTACATAACCGTCTTCTAGAAAATATTTACTGATTTCTTCCAATCTACTGTACGTGGGGCAGTCATTATTCTTGCAGAGAAGTGAAATGCTACCAATAAACCCTTTCAATGTAAGATACCCAATGTTACATATTATAAAAATAATTGCATTACCAGCATAATTTTTGTAATTTAGTGAATATAATGGATTGAATCCCAATGTATTAAAACATTCATCAGATGATTTTACATCAAAGCTGTTATCTTCTGCAACTAATCTCGTACCTCCTTTATCATACAACAAATAGCAATCTATATCATTATTAATAAGATATTTAATGTAAAAAGATGAAATAATACTTTCCCCTTCTATTATATGAATCTCTGAATCAACATCTTTTATAATATAAAGTTTTTTCCCTGCTGAAATTAAAACTCTATCATTATAAGAGGTTATGCTATAAGTAGATGAATCAATGTCTATTTGTTTATATACAGAAAAATTGATCGGTTCGATAATTAAAATTTTTTTTTCACCAGTAGCAACTATATAATTGTTGTATAGACTTATATTTTCATATTCAGTTATAACCTCTTTATTGAACTCTAAACTACCATCATTTAAATCTATTTTAGCAAGTCCTGTTATACGTCCCCGAACAAATGCATATCCTTCATAGAATAATACATCATTGTTTATCGTATGACGATATTCTCTACCTATATAAATGTTTTGTTTAATTTCCCATATTGTATTCCCCTTTTTAACTCGCTTAATCCACGAACTAGCAATATTATAAAAAGAAATAACAAACAAATCTTCCAAGTCACCATTTATAGGGATTGCAAATTCTGTATCTAAATGTCCATTTGTAAATGAACATTTATAGAACGGTATAAAGATATTATCTTGAAAATATTTACCGTCCACACTCTCCGCCGCTTGGTTCGCTTTATCGGCTGCCTCATTAGCGAGAGTTGCCGAGTTGTTCGCTGCCGTTGCGGCATTCTCCGCATTTCCTGCCGCTGTGTTGGCGTTCGATGTGGCTGTGCGGGTATCCGTAATAAGCCCTTCGAGCGTTGTCTGCATTTGGGAGAAACTCGACTCTCTTAGAGCTTCCGCTTCGGCTCTCTCACTCTCTGCCGAGGTACGGCTGCTTTCAGCAGATTCCCGTTTTGCTTCTTCTGCCGTCAACGTGACACCGAGAGCCTCTATATCCGTGGCCGCCTTGTTTGCCTTTTCAGCCGCTTGATTGGCAACTTCCGCCGCCTCTGCCGCAGGACGTTGAAGCTCGGCGATTTGTTCGGGCGTAAAATCGTCGTAGGTAAAAGGGTCTCCCTTGTCTCCTTTTTCACCGGGCAAGGCAACCATTTCCTCCACCACGGCGGCATCGGGCACTACCACCTGCTCATGAACAATTATGCAATCACTATCTGCCATATCACTTGATGATTATATTAGTTTTGTAAACATCGCCATAGTCCCATTTGCCGTCATCGAAATCGGCATCCTCTATCCAGTAGTGCCTCTCGACCGAGAGCAAGCCATAGCGGAAAGTTCCGGAATTGAATATGCCGTACAGCACGCCGTCACGGAACACACAGTTTTTACGTGTCTTTCCGTCGTAGCTCACTTCGCAGCAACAACCGGCCTCGTCCTTGTAGATGAACTTAAACCTCTTCGTCTCGGCATCGATCGGGCTCCCGTTCTTGTCCTCAAAGCCAATGGTAAATTTAATATCCTCCCACGAGTATTTCTCTTCGTACTTTTTGTCACTCATCGCTGCCATCGGATAATGCGTTGAACATTTTTTCCACCAGAGCTTTCGTTTCCTCGACCGTGGAGGTCATGGAATAGACATTCATGTTAAAACTGCCTTGCCCGACAGTGACATGGCCTTTTTCCACACCGTTTTCCACAATTCGGTAATTGACCGCTTGCAGGGTTTCCACAGTCTCTTTTCCGTTGAACGAACGGCTGATGTTTTCGCTGATTTTTACTAACTCAATCATAATGTTTTGTATTTATGGTTAACTGATAATCCCGCTGTCGGGAATGTCGAATGTCACGTTTTTGGATAGTGAGTCGAGTTGGACGCCGGCCTCGCCCGACGAGGAGACCCCATACACGGAACAGGTCAGGTAATAGGTATGGGCTCCCGGTGGAAGGTCCGGATGTATCGTCCCCAAAGGGATATTCAAAATGAGAATCCCTGCTCCCTTGTATTCGTAATCATATATCGCGAGGAATCCGGACCCCGAAATGCGGAAGGTGTATTTCTCACCCACCGGAGGATTTCCGTTCGGAAAACTGATACGCACCTGAAAGTAACTCGAAAGAAAAGTGAAATCCACGATTTTAATCGGGGTATATGTGCTGTTTATCTCGGCTGTCATGGCTATCGATGTGGGTATGGGGAAATAATCCGCCACGGTGATCTGTTTGTCGACCCCTGTCCAGTATTCGAACGACTTCTTATCGATAAGGAACAATGTCACCTTCAAATTCGTCCCTATCGAATCCTCCCCCGGAAATGTGTCGCTCTGTCCGACAGGAAGTATCGGCGGAGTAGTACCGTCACTGAAAAACTTGACCTTGAAAGCGGAGTACCACACATTGCCCACCCGCAAGGTGGTTACGGTATTTGTCGAGGTATTTGTCAGCAATCGGGCAAAACTGCTTCCATTTCCATCGGTTGCCAAAATAGCCGGGTAATAATCGCCGATACTCTTGTCGGAGGCCAGCGACAGCCACGATTCGACGGGTACACCGGTAGGATTCACCGAAGTATCGTAATAGTTAATATCGACAAAAAGATACGGCACGTCCGCACTGATTTCGTCAATTTTACTTCCGGTAAGATTAGGTTCCGCATTGTGGTCGTAGCCGTCGAAATCGCTCAGGCGGCAAAAATCCGTCCCCGAGTGAGGATAGGCGACATAATCGAAAGAGGTATCATGGATAGCGACGATATTCGTGCCGTGCGGTATCGTAGCTTTCAAGCCATAGCGTATGCCTTGATTCTTATCCGTTTCGCTTCCTTCCCATTGATTGATGTATGTAGTGACCCCGCCGGATTGCTGGGGATAGTTTTCGGAAAGCGGTGCAGCCTGCGGATAGCGCACCGGTTTATGCCGGCTCCACTTGTTGATACGTCCCGGACGGCCACCCTGCAACAGGGGTCGTTCGAGGGCAACGATGTCGGCCACGTCCCATACCCCGTTCTTCGGATAAATTCCAAGTAGGTTATAGGGGTCGGTTATCGCTACCGGAGCTGCTATCTTGTTTTTATCGATGGCCATAGGCTCACTTTCCTCCTTTCCCTTTTAATTCGGACAATTCTTTTTTCAATCGTTCTATATCTCCCATAAGGGCTTTAACCAGACGGGCGGTCTCCTGCGTTGCCCCGGCGATGGTGTTGATATAGTCGGGCGACAGGTAGTTCAGAGCCCCGTAACCGTCCTCCGTTTCGTAGGCCATCGATGGCAATACCTCTTTCACCTTTTGATAGATCAGCCCCGTATGGGCTTCCCCGTCCACGCCGCCCTTGTTACGCTTCCGTGCTTTTTCGGTGTATAGAAAATCGCATACCCTGCCCATCGCCAAGAGCCTGTCGGTATAACTTCGGGTGTAATCGAAATCTCGCTTCAAACGTTTGTCCGAAGTCGTTAGAGCGGTGACCGAGCCTTGTGCCGAGATATTGCCTTGCGACGATATATCCCCTCCGGCCGTGATGTTACCGTCCGACGTGACACTCTCCTTTGACCTTATGTTATTTGTCGCCACAATCCTTCCGGCGGAAATGGATACAGACTTACTACCGGTCGAAAGGTTTATACTCGTAGCCCTGATTACATTCGCTCCATCGATGTCTCCATCCATCGTTATATCCCGAACTCCCGACAGACTTCCGGACACATCGTTCGTTCCGTCAAATGGATTTCCCCAAAACAGGCGATAGTTCTTGAGCCTGTCAGCTGCGATGGAATCGTTATCCGTCAAGGCGACAGACGGGGTAACCACGGTCAGCTTGCTTACACCGACTGTCGGCATGGGAGACAACGATATGCTCTCCACACAGTTCTCGCAAGTCCCGTTCAATGCCCCGTATGTGTTATAGACGAATATGGAGCAGGTCTGGTAATCCGTCTTGGCCGAAACCCAAAAACACACGTGTCCCCCGTACAAGAACACCTTCACGTCACCCAAATCGTCACCGAAATGCGTACCGGCCGTAGCCGTAAACTCGACATCGTTCGGGGCATAATTGTACGCCTGTACGATCGTATTGATAATTCGTCGGCTATAATATCCATTTCCAATCAAATGCAACGTCAACATAGCCGCCTCGGCCTCCTCGACTTTCGTGCGAATCAGCCACCCGTTTCCGGTGGCTGTCTCATACATGCCGCCCCTTTTATACAGGAAAGCCCCGTTGTCAAGCCCGTTCAACTTTTTCGCATTGTCCGATTCGACCGCACGTCCGACTGTCAGCCCCGTATATGTACCGCTCACGTTGTTTATCTCCGAGAGCGAATAAGTAGGCTTGTTCGGCTGCCGCACCCAATCGTACAGGGTGATGCCTTTGGTGACAACGATACCGAGGGCTGTCTTGCTGACGGCCGTCACCACATTGCCTGTACCTATCGTAGATGCGCCGGCGTTGGCGAGTTTCCAAATCTCGTTAATCGTATAGGCATTGAAGGTCTCCGTCATCGTGGTGTTGTCGAACGCCCCACCCAGATCGTCGAACCCATGAACGAGCTTGATGAGCCCTCCTTCGCCACCGCCACCCCCTTCTCCACGCCATACACCAAGAGCGGATATTCCACCCTGTGAATACACATTAAATTTCGAGTATATCGTATTTTCCAACTCTGTGTCGAATTTCCACATATCGTTAATACGGGCAAATCCTTCCTGCATTTGTTTTACAGTCCGTTGATACGATTGTTGCAGGGAAGCCGTCATATCATTGATGGCAGAAATTAAGTCGATATTCTTATTGGCAGATGCAACCTCTTCTTTCAGTTCTTGCGTATTCCCTTTTATTAGGTTGTTCCCGATGGTAATAGTCTGTTCGCAAGGATAGTCGAGTTTGGTTGTAAGGCTTATAACACGAGTAACATATGAATATCCTGCGTTTATGTATTCGACTTTTCTTCCTATGGATAAATCAGGATTGTTTTCATCGAACACCACAGGATTAGATGAAAACTGGTAATTATTTTGGTCGGAAGAAAGCCGTTCTATTTCTTCGTTCATAGCCGTTTCTAGACGTATGTACGCCGAATCTGTATATTCTTCCGGCATTTTGACGTTGAATAGGATAATATCGTCATTTTCCGACGGTATAAGTCCCGTAATAGCAGGGATAATATAGTTACCTTCTTCCTCTTTATATTTAATCTCGAAATCTCCTTTTTTGACTTCGAAGCTTATGCCGTCATCACTCGTTATTGTTTTACTCTCATCGTGGTATATAAGCTCAAATTCCATACCTTGCAAAGCCCCCGATTGGAAATGTACCGAAGGTTCCTTATTTGGTATACGCATACCATTCGGATTTTTTTCTTCGTCATAAGGGGAATTGTCGAAGTTAAATTCCGGTATTTGAAAATACCATATCGCATATTGGTCGTATATAGGGTCTCCATTTTCATCTGTGCCTATCTGTATTTTATCATTCGTTTCCGAGTCTATACGCCACATAAGGCGGAATCTGACATCTGATATGGAGAGTTCCGATGAAGGGTATATATCATCGAACAGGAGGATTTTGCTAAATATCTCTCCCTGTTGAAGGTTTGGCCTTATATCTTTATATCCGTTCGGATATTTTTTAGGGTCAAGAGTCAGCCGTTTGTTGACCAAATTGTTGACATTAGCACCTTTGTATTCCTGTACGATGTTTCGAGTTGACCCGAATGCGTAAAATCGGGTATAATACCCATCTTTTCCCTCTGTGACCGAAGGTGTATTGATGTTTTCACCAACTTCGAGAGAAACAACAGCTCCATGTTCGGATTTCGACAGATGAATAATCATGGAATCTTTCTCAACCCACCATTCTGTATCAAACGCAGATGCTATACTGTTCAAGGAAGACAATATGTCGATTGATTGGAAAGATAAAGAAGTGGAAGCGTTAAGAGAAGAATCGACGGCGTAAGTCCATGTATCCCCGGTTTCGTTCTCGATAGCCTTACAAATAACACTCATGAAATTGGCCGGGTTATCGGTAAGAGACCAATCCGGCTCCCGATTAGTTATCTCGTTATTCTCATCATAAGAATACATGAAAAAAGGCACTTTACCCCATGATATAAATTTCGAATGAAATTGTGGTTTGTATTGAAATTCGACCTCGTTCTTTTGTTCTGGATTATATGGATCCAAAAGAGAATATTTCTCACCATCGAGTATGATATAAGCCCCTACCGGAATCTCTTCATTTTGGTCCGAGTTCCACGACAATTCTACATAATCGGATTTCATCAATTCTTCTACATGAACACATTCTTCTGTTATAGGAACTGATAAAATAGTATCTCCTTGTATGTTTTTAATGTCTATCATGATGGTTTCGTATATCTTCATACGATTTCAGTCAAAGATAATAAAAGTGTATGAAAAACATGCTCTTTTTTATGAATTTCTATCTGCTGGATTATATTCGACAAGTTTTAGAGAAAATCGTGCTATTCCTCTCATGAATTGCGTAAATTGATTGCATGAAATATAGATTGTTTTGTAAGTAATATTTGGTTGATACTTTGTTTTTATATTTATTATGCCTGTTGCCAATTCTTCACAAAAGCTGTTGTATCTTGAAAAGAATTCTTCTTCCGTTTTTGCCGTCAGGTTAAAAGTTAAAGTGATATTTCGTTCATCGATTTTAGGATTAGAGGACAGGACTCGTTTGCCATTTTCTAATCGAGACTTGTTTTCGATGAACTCTTTTAAAGGTGACGGTGTCATTAAGTAGGAAAGAGATGATGTATCCATACTTATACCCCAAGTTGTATAGCAGTCTTTCCCATTTATGTAAAACTCTCCCGATGCCATTTTATTTAAGTATAACTGAAGTTTTGTCTTTATTGATTTCTACATGACAATTTCGTATGTTTATAAGTCTAATAACTGCGTAATTACGGGCAACTATTATAGCTCTGGCTCCATGCATGAGTATAACTTTGTGAACTCTAGTATTATCGTCAAATACTAGTTCCGCATTGGTATTGCCTATTAAAGCAATATTGGTATCATTACTTCTTTTTACATTTTTAGTGTCAACAAACACGCAATAATTAGCAATATCATTACTCATCTCACGGAACGTTTCAATAGGAGGGAAGTTGTTCTTCTCACAAAACTCTATGCCTTGTGGTGTAAAGAACAACCATACTAGAGTTTTCCAGTCACTAACACCATAAGACTTATCGCAAGCTCCTTTTTGTAAAGCAGCCATCATTATTTCTTTTACTGTATTCATATCTATAAATCTTTAGTATTCCTATTGACTTGTGCTATATCGGATTTTATATCAATTAATAATTTCGTATATTTTGCAATGTCTTCTAAGTAGCTATTCGTAATCACATGTTGATTAAGAATGTTATTTAGTATAGAATTGCTATTAGTTGATACAGATAAAAGAGAATTTAGAGAGATTACGGCTGAAATCATTTGATTTTTGATTTCTTCACCAGAAAGCTGCAACGCTGTAAACCGGCCGTTTAATTCCGTTGCTGTATCTTGTGACATGGTTTCAAAACCTCCGGCTGTCGACTTTTGTTCGGTGGTAGAACTTTCTCCCATGAGACTATCAGCCCAACCGAATTGAGCATCTATTTCTTGTTGAAGCTGTTCAGCCATGTTGTTAATGTAATCTTGTTCCCATTGAGAAAGCACGTTGTCGGCATAAAATTGTTGCAACTTAGTGCGTATTTCCTCCATTTTATTTGAGGATTTAATTGCTGCCTTAATGCTCTCTGTTACCATTTGTTGCATCATCTGCTTTACAACATCTTTTGCAGATTTAGCCCTATTCTCGCCAGAAGCCCATGCATCTGCATAAGCTTCTGCAAAGTTGTCAATAGCACTTTTTAGGTCTTCACCAAATATGACATCAATAGCTTTTTCTTTGTTATCAGAAATGAGATTGTTTATTTCGTCAATTTGATTTTCCCATTCTTTTATTCTGTCGCTATCTGTATTCTTTTTATCTTGTTCTTCTTTAATTTGATTTTGAATAAGTACTTTTTGTTGTTCTAGCAATTTATTTTGGTCTTCAATCAAGCTGGAAGCACTCTTTCCGTAAGCAGTTTCAATGGACTTGCCTAACTTTTCATACGAACGGTCAAGTGTATCTACCTGATCTTGTAATTTCTGAATCCGTTTTTCATTTTTTGCGTCGTGGATTTTTGCGATAGAGGAAGCAAGAGAGGAGACAAGACCGATGGCAGCACCAGCAGCAGAACCTATCGGTCCAAATATAGCACCTGCCTCTGCTCCTTGCATAGCTGAATTGAGGCCGTCCATAGCCACATTGATACCTTCGGCAATGCCTGACAGTGTATCAGATCCGAAAGCCTCTCCGAGATTTGAAAATGTGTCGGAAAGGAATTGGGCCACACTTAATACCTCACTCAATCCACTTCTTATTTCTTCAAGTCCATCTTGCAATTTTTTTGTGTTTGAACCGGCATCGAATACTTTTTTAAGACCATTAGCTAGTTTGTTAAACCCCGTTTCAGATTGATCTGCGGAATTACGGACATTATCTATACCTTTTCTAATTCGTTCTAATTCTTCGGGAGATTTACGCAATGTGTCGAAGCTCTCTTTTGTCATACCAAATTCAAGACCTTTGTTTTCGTCCCATTCGCCTGATTGCAAGAATTGGAATGCCCGTTCAGCGTCATTAGCAATGAGACGCATGTCTGCAACTGTGTGTTGACGCATATCGTCAAACAATTTACTTATGGCAGACGTAGATTTATTCGCCTCTATATCCAAATCAGAGAGTGACTTTTTTGTTTCTTCGTCAATAGCCTTCTGTTCCCATTCGTTTTTGCCTACCTTACGAGCTTCGCCTTGCGCAATAATAGCATTACGCTTTTCATAATAGTTTCCGTAAGCGGCAAGATAATCGTTCATTGCGTTAATTTCATCATCGAGAATTTCTTTGGTCTGTTTATTCTTATTCTTTTCATTTAACCTATTTGCGGTATCAATATCTTCCTGTTGTTCAGTTGTTAGTCCATTCTCATTAAGCTTGGAGGGTTCAATCTTAGCTACTTTGTTTAACTCGGCCAGCTCTTTCTCTTTCTTTTTAATTTCTTTTTTCTGTTCTTCATAATAGTAGTTAATATGCTTCAATTTCTTATCTTTACCTTCTTCCCAGAGGGAGATTTCTTTCTCTTGATTTTTTTTACGAAGCTCAAGAAGTTCATCAACAAGTTTCTGCTCGGCCTCTTTTTGCTCTTTTGCTTGCTTATCTTCAGCCGCTTTATCAGATTTGGTTTTAGGCAACTTTGCACGGAGTGCGTCAATTCGTGATTGTAACGCATTATATTCCTTGCTTCCACTTACAGTTTCTCCCTGCTCTTTCTCTAATTTTGAGATTTGTGTTTTGACTTCATTGATTACCCTCAAATCTTTCTCACGTTCAAGTATAGTGTCTTGAAGCGACTTGATATAAGCCTCTTGTTGATCCACTGCTTCTTTCGTGCCGCTGCCGTCTGCAAGGGCCTTTTTTAATGAGGCAAGTGAGGTTTCAGCCTTCTTGATTTCTTCTTCAAGTTGGGAGATGGATTTACCTTCGGTGGAAAATGGCTCATTTGCTGCCTGTTGAGAGGTATTTATACTTGTAACGCCAAACTTTTCACGCGCTTTTTCATCTAAATCCTCTGTTATTTTTTGCGCTTCTCGGATATTGGAGATATATGTATCAATACGTGAATCCGCAAAAATCGTACCTTTGTCTTGTATTTCATTTAGTTTGTCTTGGATCTCAGCATCCAAATCTCTTTGTTCCAATATGGCATGGTAGATTTGTGAATAGAGTTTCGCACCTTCTTTATCTCCTAACTCGCTATATAGGCGGTCTTGTATCTTTCCGAGATTATCGGACATTATGTTGTCCAACCAATCTTCCTGCTGCGACTTGAATTGCTGGTATTGTCTTGCCCCGTAAGAATGCGTGATTGCATCTGTGAGTTTTTTATATGCTTCTTCCGTGAGTCCAACTTTATTGATTTCTTCTTCTAGACCTTCATAATACTTGCTATACCCTGCAACAATTTTTTCTTTGACGGTATTATATTCATTTGTACCTTCTTTTAATGCAGATAATTCTCCCTTGAGCTTAGCAAGTTCCCTTTGCTCAGATAAGGATGCTTTCTCAGATTCTTTTTCCGCAGCATTCAGCCTTTCCTGTGCCTTTTCTGCTTCTGTTTGATATGTAACTAATTTATAAATACCTAAACCTAGTGCTGCTATTGCCGCTGCTACTGCAACATATGGATTTTTTGCCATTGCTACATTTAGAGCATCCGTTTTCGTTTTCAGAACGGTAATAATAGCTTGCATCTTTGTCAATCCTGCCATGTGAGCAAGAGTGGCTTGATAGCGCAAATTCTCAATGGCGGAAATAGTAATGAGCGCAGTTCTGTATGCTCCGTATGTACCGACCAATTCAATTAGTATTTTTCCTACTTTTTCATAGTTTTCTATCAAATAAGAGACGCTGGATAATGCATCATTGATAATACCTTCATTCGCTTTGCCGATGTCGTTCAACATCATCGAGAAACTATCTCCTATGTTAGAAATCTGTCCGGTAATGGTTTTGCTTTGTTCTTGCATTAAGTTAAAGAACATACCACCCTCGTTGGTAAGGTTCTGTATGACTTTCTGAACCTCTGGGAACCCTATCATACCAGCTTCTACCATTCCTTTGATTTCACTTTCAGCTACTCCAAATTCTTTGGCAAGTTCTTTTATCATTGGAATACCTCGTCCAGTGAATTGGTTTAGGTCCTGTGTATAAAGTCGACCTTGTGTCATAGTTGTACCATAGAGATATACTAAGTCGCCCAAAGGTTGTGAAAGTCCGGCTGCAATGTTCCCTAATCGTATAAGAGTCTCGTTAACATCTTCGGCAGAAGTACCGTAAGCCAGTAATTGACGAGCTCCATTGGCAACACCTTGTAGATCGAATGGAGTTTTGGCGGCTGTTTCTGTGAGCTGAGCCATAAGGACGTTTGCCTTTTCACTACTTCCAAGCATAGTGGTAAAGGCGACCTCTAATTGTTGAAATTCACCTCTTACTTGTATAATATTTTGGATAAGTTCTTTTGCTGTAAAGCCAGCCCCAAAAGCTGCAGCTGCTTTCGTCATTTTGTTGAACATATCTTCTATGCCCAATCCATTTTTTTCTATTTCCTTAGAAGTATTGGTTACTCCGGTTTCTACTTCTCGCAGTTTACGAAGAAAATTAGAATTGTCGCCTGTTATATCAAAATGAAGTCCGGCCATGAGTCTTTTCGATTAAAGGGGGTAGATGTAACATCACATCATTTGCAAATATACAAAAGTGTATGAAATTCATATACTTTTGATAAAATAGAATAGAGTTAATAAAGTTTAACTAATGTGTGAGTATAAATATTTTAATAAATGATTATTGTATTATACTTTTGACGAAACAATCTTAACAGCATAAGATATGGATTTCAAAGATACAATTCAACAGATTGTAGAGAAAATTGCTAAACAGAAGGATAGCATAGCAACGGAAGAAGCGACAAAAACCTCTTTTGTAATGCCTGTGATAGCAGCATTGGGATATGATGTATTCAATCCCTTTGAGGTTGTACCGGAAATGGATTGTGACTTAGTTAAGAGGAAAGGCGAAAAAATAGACTATGCCATAATGAAGGACGAAAATCCTATACTACTTATAGAATGCAAGCATTGTAAACAAAACTTGAATTTACATGACACTCAGTTACAAAGATATTTTGTCGCTTCAAAGGCTAGGTTTGGGGTCTTGACGAATGGAATAGAATATCGCTTTTATACAGATTTAGAGAAGGTGAACATAATGGACGAAAAGCCGTTCCTTGTGGTGAATATGCTTGATTTATCGGACAACGATATTGAGCAACTAAAAAAGTTTCATAAGTCTTATTATAATGAGCAAGATATATTGAGTACGGCACAAGAGTTACAAATCACGATACAAGTAAAAGAAATGCTTAATCGTAATTTCCAAATGCCGGACGATGAATTTACACGTTATTTTGTCCGTAATCTTAATGATGGGAAATATACGGCAAAACTTGTGGACCAATATAGACCGATTGTTAAGAAATCCATTGCTTCGGTGATTAACGATATTATATCCGACCGTTTGAATGTGGCTATGAAGAATGAGAATAAGGAGGAAAAGCAAATGCCACAGGAGGTTGAGAATGGAAATCAACAGTCGGACGAAATAAACGAAGAAAAACTTCCCGATGGTGTAGTATTTCAAGACCGAGAAAAAGGTATAGTTACTACACAAGAGGAGATAGATGCCTATAACATTGTGCGCAGTATATTGAGGCAGTATGTAGATGTATCTCGTATTCAATATAACGACTACAAGACTTATTTTTCCGTGAACATAGATGGTAGTACATGGTGGTGGATTTGCCGCATTTATATAGGGAAACGGAGTAAAAAAATATGCTTGCCAAAGGATAACTACAAGACGAATGAATGGATTGACATTGAGACTATCGATGATATTTTTAATTATGCCGATGGTCTTAAAGAGGGTCTGGATTTGGCGAAAAAATGTGCTGATAAATAATATTTTCAAGATGGTAAATAAGTATTAATTATGAAGCGTATATTCTACATCTTAATATTTACATGTATTTATTCATTCCATTCTTGTACAGATAAATATCCTACTGATTATACCAAAGACCTACCGTTCGGACTCGAATATAACATGACGGAACACGAGGCTCATACTATTGTCGATTCGCTTGCAAGAGCTGGGATTGTTGAACTATACTGTGAAGAGAGAAACGGGTTCTCGTATAAGTTTTTACATGATGATGAAGAAATAGCATTGTCCGCTTCATTGAGATTCTACAATGATTCGTTGTATGAAGTCGATGTAAGGCGGAATGGAATTGGCAAACAAGGAGATGGGAAAAAACATTATTTGGCTGCTATTGACTTCTTCAAATCTCAAAAAATAAACCTTGCTTCGTATAAGAAAGAACACGATGGCATATCAGGGAAATACGAATTTGACTACAAGAAATATCCGTATGAAATTTCACTATACGCCACCGACTATAGCTTATATGGATTAATCATGGTCTTCTCAAACACCAAAATAACAGATCTGTTATACAAGAAAGAGCTGCAATTTCGCCGAGAGGTACGAATGGACGGAGAATCATTTTGCGAGTCCATAATGGGTTTGTCCGTTGGAATATACAAAGCAACAATAACAGATGCAGGATTTTTAGTCATAGGGGTACGACCAATAAACAATCCCAATTTTGATTATTTTGCTCAGTCTTACCTTGAACAAGCATTAAATGCAGGTATTCAAATAAAAGGCTGTTTCGTAGTAGATATAGATAAATCGACTTGGTTAAACGGAGCGGTAAAGGGGGAAAGAATAGGTAAAGCTTATAGATGAGTAAGAACAAGTAAGTCTTGACTATTACTTTTAATCCCACTTCATGCCTTTTATTTTATCTATATTTTTAGGATCGTCCCCGTTTATAAATGTTCGGTCCGTAGATATATGATATTTTTTTATCTCGTCGTCAGTAAGGTATATAGATGTTATGTAATCATTAAGTAACATATGCAGGTTGGCATAACTAATACCCCATACAACATAGTCCATAGTCCAGCCATAGCGTTCGCAGGCTATATCTATCAAAGTACCATAAATACTTTTACCTCCAAAGGTTATAGTGTTACACTTCTTTTTCTTGATTCTTGATATTTTTTCTTGTTCTTTTTTCTCAATATCAATCTTAAAGTGTTGAATAAACTGGTCAATGTTATCCTTTGATAACACTATTATGAATAGTTGAGCAAGTTCTTCATTCGATAGGTTGTCTTCAAATAGCTTTCGTCTTTCATTTATTAGGTGGCTATTGAATAATTCTTCCTTTTTATCGAATGTATGGTAAGACAATATTTTGCATATAATATCTCTTTTGGAATCGCATAATCGTAATGCTTCCATATATGGATTTAGAGAAAGGAAGTCTTTATTTATTTCTAAATTTTCGGTAAGACGTGATAAAAGGTATATTTTACCCAATGTGGCAGGGTATAAGTAGAATTGCATTTCTCCTATATGGAACTCATAAGGTCTTTCCATGATAGTATCTGCAATATCCATTTCTATTATTTTCCCTTCTTTGTCCATGCAAAATAAATTATACTGAGCGCAACTGTGGGGTCGAACCACAACTTTATACATGGAGTGTATATGTGCTACCGTTACACTAGATACGCAGAACACGTGGGTACGAAGCCCCCACGTTTGGCTCTATCTACAACCTATTGAATTATCCACCAACACTTGGATTAGGAGCTACTTCGAATTTATCACCGTCTCCAGACTCATCTTCAGGATCGCATTCAATTTTACTGATGTTTCCACCGGATTCCGTCACGATGATTTTACCCCACTGAATTTGTTTTTTATCGGCGGCTGCTTTCAAAGCATCAAAAGTGTATGCCCAAACACCACCGTCAGCAGAAGTAAAGGTGTCTTCGACGGAAACTGTTGTTTTCTCCATACAGAAGCCTTGAACTTCTGTGTCTTCCGGTTGAACAACAACGGCATAATTGTGTGCAACAACACCATCGCTATCACTTACAGGACGCTTACGTCCTTTTGCGGCACGAATGTTCAATGCCAAAGCATAGGTATTCTTTCCATACTTTACATCCTCATTTTCGCCTCCTTCGATTTTTGCTTCTTGTTTATCTCCTTTTGTTGTTGTCAACTGTGTAGAATCTTCCACAGGGGTAGGTAATTCCTCCCATTTAGGAGCAGAAGCATCCAAATCTTTTATAAATACACGGGGCTTACCCCATCCTATTACTGCCATGATATACCTAATTTATATTAAAAATTTATTCGTTATTTATCTCTATGTACAGTTTGTTATTAATGAAATGCTCTGTATGTCCGTCTTCAAATGAAACTCCTGTTGAATCAGTTTTTTGACTGCATTGTGATGGAACCGTATGATATTCGTCTTTTCGTATAGCGAATAAAAACTTCGATAGTTCGCATAATTCACAAATTCGGATTGAATCTTTTTCCCATGTTTTGGTTTCAGAGTTCCATAAGTCTTTGACATATATATTGACATTCACATAGGCTCGTTGTATTTGCCCGCAACCTTCATTTGCAAGAACAGATATGACTATATCTTCTTTATCAGATTTGTTGGGCCTTCCTCTGTCACTCAATTTACCGGAGACATTACGTTCGAGTTCTGTACCTTTAATTTTGTGATAAACGAACTTAGCTATTTCAATATCGGATTTCATTATTTCGCAATCTGTCTTTTAAGTTTTTCAAGCATCAATGGAACTTGTTCTCTTGCCCAAAGTTCGGTTGATGCAAGTACGTCTTTATTATCCATCGCTTCTACAAATTCAGCATAGTTCATTCCGGCGACTACGATAAGTACATAGTTATTAGAATATCTTTTAGCAAGTTCTTTCGCTAAGTCTTTACCTGTTTTTACACCTTCTGAACCTTGCTTCACTTGGTTGAAAGTTGAGTATTGAATAATGTTCTTATTATGAGCAATCACATATCCAACCGAACTACGCAAGTTGCCTGTTTGGTCGTACCAACTTTTATCACCTGCTCTATCACGAATTTTTGTAACGCATTGTTCGCCAAGTTTGGATAAAGCACGAATAGTAAGACGCTCGACACGCTCTGTTTCTCTCATGAGCATGTCATGCACTTCGCTTAGCTTGGTGGTCATTCTTATACCCATAGTTTACATTGTTTCTGGTAGCGATGGAAACCTTTCACACTAAACTTCCTTTCAATTCCTTCAAGCAGATGTATCTTAATCCTGTCACCGATCATGAATGTTCGACAATTTGCACGTAGATAAACTGTATATGAATAGCTTCTTACAATACCATCGTCAAACTCTTTTTCAGAGGCTTTACCAGCAGGAACTGCGTCGCATTCAATACAGCCTTCCCAGTTAGTTTCTCCTTCATGATAATCACCATTGCTATCCTCGTAACCATCTTTTGATACGAGGTACTGCAATCTGTGTGGATATAGTCTTATTACTGACATATTACAAAAGGCAGTCACCTATATATACCATTGGCTTTGCCTCCAACTCTACCGAAGGTTCACCAATGGCATTATAGATTGAGTTAACACGTAACAGAATACGTTCTTTGTCTTTATCTGATAAAGAACCGAAAGACTTGTCTGCTTCAGAAAAATTGATAGCCTGAACTAAAGACCAAAGACAGTCAGCCAAAGCTCCCATATACTCCTTTGAGTTCATTGTATCTGAATCGCAATCACCAACTGGATTGAGTTTGCGTTTTATCATCACATTCTCTACAAAACCTTCTGGGATAGGGTAATGTATTTCGTCTATAAGAGCTTGCTGAATTGTCTTCATGGCTTAACTATCTCCATTTGTTGTTTTATATGATTCAACAGCTTTTTTGAGCTTAGCTTCATCGGCATCATTCAATTTGTTTACAGCAGCAATTAACTTATCGTCTGAAATAGTCGTCGATAAGTTTTTACCGGTTATTTTATTGAACTCTGCGACGAAGTTTGCTTTTATGTAAGCTTGTCCCCAAATGGTGATGTTCTTATCGGTAGAATCTTTTCCCTCTTCGGTAGTGTCAATCGTTTGAGCCTCTGAGATGTCAAGAGAGTAGATTTGGTCTACGTTTTCAATAACAGGGAGAACTAATGCTTGACCACTTGTAAATTCCTGCAAAGGATCATTTTTAGAATACTTGCTGATAAGTTTGTATTCATCTACCGTGGAATAAATTACTCCTGCTACGGGATTAGTAACTTCTGCAAGTGTGCCCCAAACCAATGCGCCAACTTCTTGTGTAGTAAGGAATATTAGTTTGTTCGCATTCCACGGTTTGTACGGAATGCGTTTACCATTTTTCTCAGAAATGACTGTACGGTCAATCTTTAAGAATGTAATTCCGTTGTTGTCATCGGCAAATGCTTCGTCAAACAATGTAGCAGTAGGAACAGGTAACTTAGTGTTGCTGTCGAATGTCTGACCTCGATAGTTGGCAACCAATTCTTTTGCCCATTGTTCTTGTCTCATTTTATTGTAAGTCGATAACGAGATTGCTATCGTTGTAATTGAGTTTCCATCTGCGTCAGCTTTTGCAATAACACGCTTTATGTCATCAGAGGAAATAGTTCCAGCTGTTTCTACACCAAAGCTATTTTGCGGTAAATAGTTGAAATTTATGCGCAATCCAGTTCCTGTATTGTTTTCATCTTCAACGATTACAACTCCATCAGATAAAGCAGTTAAAAAGTTTGCTTCGTTCTTTTCATCGATACCAACAGAGCAAGCTACCGCATCGTTGGTTAGCTTGTTAGCTATATTAGTGAACGCAGCTCCTTGAGCTTTCATGATGTTGATTGTGTTGATCTGAGTCTCACGAAGAATTTTTTTCATTCCGACCTTTGGCAATGTACCATTTGCGTGAGCAATGGAGTCTCTCATCTTGGGAGGGAGAGGTGAGTCCATTGCTACCATGTCGGCCGCAACATAAGTTGTGTTAACTGATGCACTTTCCCACTTTTGGTCTGCGGAATATTCTTTGCGAAGCATTGTCTTGTGAAGATATGTAAGCTGATTGCCTCGCTTACCATTGATTCTCTCGATGATGGTTTGAAGTTTCGGGAAAATCTTTCTGATGTATTCAATAAATAGTGATTCTTTCATTTTTTACCTCCTTTCTACATTAATCGTGTAAGAATACAAGAGTTGGCAATGCCGTTTTCATAGCCGCTTTTATGTCGTCTATGGGGTATGGACTCGCCAAATCATTGACTTCGCCACTATACATAATACCAACCAATGGTTCACTAGTTGGTTTTGTACATACAACTACTCCTACATATTCATGAGAACTGGGAAGTGAGTCGTATCCATCGCCAGATGATTTTACGGGCATAGGTTTGTACGTGTCTGTTGACGGATCACGAATAACAACGTGCCCGGCTTTAATAACCGGAAGGTTATAATTTGATACGTCAAGAGTACGACCTCCGATAATGCCAGCTACATAATGCCGGATTACGACAGAATCCATTCCGGCATTGAGAACTTCCATTTCGCTTGATAAATTTGCTGTTGCACCCATTGTTACAATTTCTTTTTTGACTTAGAAAGTGTTGACTAAATCTTCAACTTCTTTGTCGGTTAATACTTCGTCTTGTTTACCCGAACCTTTACTTCCGGCAGCAGGAGGGGTTGCCAATGTTGCCAAACCTGCATCTGCACGCTCTTGATTGTAATTCTTCAGGTCTTCCTCAACATCTGAATAGAACTCCTCGAAATCGTCGTCACTTTCAAAGTTCATCTTAGAGAAGCTTTTCAAGGTACGTGAACCGAATGTTCCAGTGTCTTTCAGCAGGGCTTCAAGTTTGGCTTTACGCAAGTTAGAAACTTTTTCACCTTCCAATGCTGCAAAACGGGCTTCCTGTTGCTCTCTGAAAGACTTAAACCATGCGGGTTCTTCTTCTTGTTCATTTCCTTTGTTGTTGGGATTTTTCTTGTTTGAACCAGCTGGACGAGAGCCGCCTTTTGACGTGTCATCGTCAACGTCGTCATCATCATCTTCTTCTGATTCGGGGTGTTTTTTCTTCCATTCGTCAAGCAAACGGTTGGCTTGCGACTGGCCGAAAGTGAGGTAAGGGAGAACCGCTTCTATCTGCTCGTCGATTTCTGCGTTTACATCCTCTTCTGAGGCATCTTCTGCGGATTTCAGGTTATCGGCAATTTTGGCGGCGATACCCTTCAATTCCTTTGCGTTGAACCCTAACGCCTTCGCTTTAAGTTTCAACCTTACGAAAACTTGCTGTTGTCTGTTCATTTCATTTAGGTTTAAACAAAAAAAATAGTCTGCGTAGCAATGTAGCCAGCAGACTATTCGCATCTTCTTTCAGATGTGCCTCCGCCTAAACGGACAAACAGGTGTTTACGACAAGTCGGGTGGCGTACATCTTCATACGCTTTTTGCAAATATACAGTAAAGTATATGAATTTCATACACTTTTCAATAAAATATTGATCGAGTTTTATTTTTTTAAGAAAAGAGGATAATAAAGAATAAGACAAAGCAAGACAAAAACAAGATGGCTGGGAATGAGTGATTTATCATCAAGTAACCAACGGCAAGTGGAAGTGAATTTGCGTTATTATCCAGTTATTCTATTGAGAATGGCAAAGATTGTTTCATCAGTGAATCTGAAAATTGCGTGTGAGGTTGCAGCTGAGATACTATATAAGGCATTCATCGTTCATTGAAAGATAATCATTTTCAGTTAGAATAATACTGTCTAATAATTTTATATCGAACAATTTCAATATATTTTTAAGGGAGTTAGTCATTTTTATATCCTCATTACTAGGGTTTTTGTTACCGCTTGGGTGATTATGAACGAATATGACACCAGCAGAGAGAGTCTCAATAGCATATTTGGCAATCAATCTTTTGTCAACTGGTGTTCCGCATATTCCTCCTTGAGAGATTTTAGCATACCCGGTTATATTGCAGGCTTTGTTCATCAATATAATGAATGCACTTTCGTAAATAAGAATATCTTCATGATAGAACTTTCTTGCGAAATTAGCAGAGTCTATAGAAGAATAAACTTTGACAACTTCAAAATCTTGTTTTTTTGCTGTTATGCTGTATTCTACTGCTTTCTTTTTCATTGCTCTTATGTATTTAGTTATGCTATTTCGAATTTGTAGTTAGGATTGTTTGCTTTCATCGATTTTATGTTTAAAGATGAGTATATAAGCCTGTCACTTGTGTGAACACTTCTTGCAACTGTTCAGCATAAATATCACTCGAAAAGAAGACCTCTTTGGCCTCGGAAAAAGAAAAAGTCTTTTTGTTTAATTTCGGGGATTTGATGAATCTCATAGAATAAGTATCCTTACCTTCTTCATAAGTAATAATTAATTTATCTGCGCCAGATTTATTTTTGCTCAATTTAATAACCTGCTCTAGGTCACCAGATTCATTCTCCATGTAACCGGTAAATTTTGATCCTGTCATAACTACAAATCTATGTCTGCCAAGTTGTTCGTATAAGGCTAACATTATTTCTTTTATTTGTTCTTCTGAATGTTTCATTACTCTTATTTTACTTGTTAATCAGGATAATAAGATTCAAATTGTTTAGTAAGTAAAGCGAATTGCATACCCTCTGAATAATCTTTAAGATCATTAAAATCATCTTTATTATAGGCTCTTGGCTCCATATCGAAAGATATGTTATCATAGAGCTTACCATTCTTTACGGTGTAAATACACCAGCTTTGAAGCTCCATATTATCATCTACTAAAATGTAATCGCCATTTACCGTAAGCATTTTTTCGATGTCAGAGAAAAATGCTTTAATTTTTGATTTGTCTACAGTACTCATTGCTCTTTGTCTTTTAATTGTTAGTAATGTTGTTTGTTTTAGTATTGTAAAGATACTCATTATCAGAGAGTTAACCAAATATTTACAGCCTTATTTTGCTCATAATCAAGAGTTTAACTTTTGGTAACTTGTATATTGTAATATCAAAAACGCCGACTTTCACAAGCCGGCGTACATAAGAGCAATGAAAACTGCAATTATTCTCAAATAATAAGACAGTTTTCGATACAAAGATAGAGGTTTATAGAGATCATAAAAAGTCTTTTAGTAATTCTTCGTCACTAATAAAATCATAGTCAAATGGGTAAAATGTATTAGCTAGTGCATCCATATAGTCTGGCGAACGTTTGATACGTTTCTTGATTTCTTCTTTCGGTTCAATTATAATTCGTCCATCGCTTTGGAACTTCCAGTGTGTTTCGGTTGCTTCCTCCATGAGTTTGTCACAAGGGGGAATAGCCGCCCCAAAACCGTTCTTAGGATTAAGCCAATCACGTAAAGACCAATAGCAGTAAGCTCGCATATTGGCAAATTCATATTGTCCGGTAAGGTCATGCAAGCCTCTTGCACTCTCGGAATACTTGCAAGAATAAACATTCCTATATCCAAGTTCTTCCAGTCGAGAATATACTCCAGCTCCTTCACCTATTGTATCGATGTATGCTTTGGATTTTTTGTCAGAAAGATATATGATGTGCATTCCTGCGACATGCATGTGATCCGCTTTTCCAGCAGATTGGTGAACTTCAAATTTAGGGACATAGTTTCCGTATCGAGGGCAAAGTACACTTTCATCTCGACCCATACCAGCAACATCAGAACCAATCTTACATGATTTAGACGGTGTAAAACCTTCTTCTTGTAAACGATTCCAATTATCATTTGCAAGCTCTATCCATTCATACGGAATAAGTACATCTTCGGAGACTTTTGGAAACATACCAAGTACCTTGACACGAAAAAGGTCATTAGGTCGGTATAGACCACCTTCCCACTTAAAATCACCTTCTCCTTCATTAAAATCTGCCTTCTGAATGGGAGAACACCAATTTATCACTTTATCTTTTACCCATTCATAATCTACTTGACCGGGAATGACTAATTTCCTTTTGACTACATTCTCTGCATTGAGTGAGTTTAACCGGAATTTCGCAAATCGATTGGATTTCATGGCTCGTGCGGCATAACCCGTAGTTATGTTAGGATTAAACACGATGAGGAAACGGGAATTTCCCTGTAAGTTACCTTCAATAGCATTATATGTTGCTTCTGAAATACCCGATGCTTCAGTAACGACGAACATTGTATTCACAGCGTGGAACCCAGACCATGCTTCAGTATTGTCATCACCAGCCTTAAACCCCGTCAGGAACCATTCTTCATAATTAGTCCTTATTCCGGCAGATAGAAGTCGACCGGGTAAAAATTCTGCATTTCTAAATAGTCGTGAGATTTCAGGCATCATGATGTTATATACCTGCCTTGCTGTTGGTGCAGTCATGGCAATTTTTGTATTCTTGGATAATTTGCCATCTTTCCAACGTGGAGTGAGGTACATAAAACACATAGCAGCACATGCTGCAACGAAGTCCTTACCACGAGCTGTACCTGATGCAACAGCTGTCATAGGATTGTGCTGGACAGAGGATATGATAGATTGCTGCTCGCTGTCTAAACGAACCTTCAAAACATCACGGCAAAACCTATTCCAGTCTTCTATCCATGACTTTAAGTAGCGTATGTCCTTGCGTACATGGCTCATTCCTCATCATCAGGCAATTCTTGCATCAGTTTCTCAAATGGATTGACATTCACGTTTTGCTCAACGCTTTCCACATAGCCACGTTTTTTGCCTTTTGTCTTGAGATGGAATATGATGGCCGTAAGGTTGCCTGCGTTAATCTGTTCAAGTAATTTGCTTTCAGAAAAATCGATTAAACTCTCATCAACATCTGACAGTAGTTGATTCAATTTAGGGTACTTTTTACGCCATGCGGTAAATGTGTTTCGGTCTATGCCGAGAGAAGTACACGTAGATGATATATTACCAGCTTTCTTAGTATAAACCTCAGCGACCTTTTCATACGGGATTTTCTTGTATCGTGCCATATCACAGTTTTTAAATGTTGAATTTGCTTATTTCTATTTGTTTTTAATTATCAGTTAGAACGCACTGTTTACGACCATTCGTATAAAATCATTGTACTCTATGCCATGCTCTTTCATGCACTTAGCCATATATCCATTGGGAGAAAGTCCGGGAATCATATTAATATCTATCACATATGGTACTTGGTTGGACATTCTGAAATCTATCCTAAGGTAATGTTTAGCACCTACCGCTTCAAACACTTTCTTCGCAATTCTGTCAAGTAATTCATCTTTGCAGGCAGATGCACTGAAGCTGTAATTTCGCTTTGTTTCATCCGTTTGTATGCCATCCGTGTTATTGGCATTCGTAAAAGCAGAGTATGTCTTTAAAGAGCTATCTTTCTTTGAGTATATTACAGAAGTGGTTATATCACTCCCGTCAATGTAACGTTCTATCATCGGTTCTATGCCTTGTTTGTGAAGAAATAGACATTTATTTATGACCTGCGACTTAGTAAAGCATATACTGTTTGAATCTATTCCGACGCTATTCTCGCCAAACTTTGGTTTAACGAAATATGCGAAACCTCTTTCCACATCATTGGGACCAACTGTCAGAGGAAACGGAATGCCACATTTGTACAATTCGGATTTAACAGCTTCCTTATCATGAGTAAGATAGTTAGTCTGCGAAGATTCAAGCGTGGACGCAAATCCGATTCTTTCCTGAGCTTTTCTAACATGTTGATTGATGTTCTCGTCTCTTGCCCGAATAAAAGCAATATCCTCTTTCGTGAGAAAAGAGAAATCATCATCCTTATCCGCACAAAATATGTCTATTTTACCATCGGCAAAGGCTTTCTTATAATACTTATACGTGGGAAAGCTGCCGTCTTCCTCTTTACGATTCGCTATTACCCAAATCATTGTCTTTCTGTATTTCGGTTAAACGTTCCTTTGCTAGATCAAGCAGCTTAGAAAAGCATATTGCAGGAGACTTGATGTTGAATTGGTCTCCTATTTCTTTCTGCAACTTAAGCAGCATCTCCTCATTAGGTTCATGGTCTGCAATCAATACGATGTCGCTTTTCTTCGCCTGCTCCCTTATGTCCCCAAACAGACTGTCTAGTGCATCAAACGAGTTTGGGTAAAGGATAATGGAGAAAGTGAAAGTCTCCTTCATCACGGATATATCTATACCGTTCGTATCAACCGGTGTAATTTCGTCAATGTTGATGTGGGCGAACTTCTTGAACTCGATGGTCTGAATTTGTTCAAATAATTTCTTCAAGATATTCCTGTTATCTTCTCCATGTAAGGAGTTATGGGAAAGCTGGATTGCTATAATCTCATCTTTCGTAAGCTCATCTTCATCGCAATAAAGAATGCCTATCTTGGAGTAACGCAGTTTCTTACAAGCCCTCAATCTGTGATGCCCGCTTATCATCACAAATCTTCCGTCTTGTTTTTTGTAACAACACGGGACGCTACTCAATCCGGATTTGCCAATATTATCGCATAGGGCGGCAAAATCCTCTCCAGTCATTTCGTTGGCGTTCATTTCCGCCTCATCTATAAGGCTGATGGCCACCTGATCGTATTTCCATCTATTTTCGTTGCCCATTTTCTAATAGCTTATGGTATTTTTCTATTACTTCCTTATAGCTTGAATACACACCAAGTTGCCCGCTATAAGCAAGATATGATGATGTGCAATGCTCTTTCACTTTTGTATAAACACCCCGATATTTCATACTTACCGGTTTGTGGGTATAAGCACAGCTGATAACCTTCTCCACTAACTTGTGCATAGAGCGGCTCAATATTCTTTGTACTTCTTTTGTTTGTATGCAGTACAAAATAAACTTACTAAGTTTAGGAATTGCATTATTCGTGCAAAAATCAGTAAGTTGAAACAGATCATACCCATTGTGTTGTGGTAACGTGAATCCAAAACCACCCAGCGTGTACTTGCCGTACATGACTACAAAAGGATATGTGGATGAACTTACAGAATCCACTTTCTTGACATACTTCTTCTGCAATCCTTTCAAGTAACCCGGTTTTACCTTCAATATCCTTAGAGCATCCGGGTTATCTATACCCAAATCATCAGGCGGAACTATCTCATCAACGGTATCAATACTGGATGAGTATGAAGTGTTTGACTGACTGTTTATGCAAGGTTTGTTGCAATAAAGATAACGACCAGCCGACCACCTTTCGCCTCCTGAAGAATTGAAGATAGCAACTTTGTGCATATTACTAAGGTATGGACTATTGCTGATGAAGTAAAACCAAGTGTCTTTTGGCAACCTTTCCACCAATTCGTAATAGTCATTCCTTATAACGGGAATGTCCGATTCCATATCACTGTTTTCCCGTATCAGCTTGAACGCCCTCTTTAAGAACTTATCCTTACCATAGTTAAAATAGATGACTTTCTTTCCATCAATTGCTTCTTGAAGAGAGCCTCGATGGTATTCACAGGTAGTAAGCAGCGACATAAGCCTCTCACTTGACTTCTCCGTGTATTCAATGGACTCTTTTGCCTTATACTTTATCGCATCGAGAATAGCATCGTTCCTTGCAGACTGGCTCATACATAACTTCTGCAAGCCCTTTGCATACAGAGCCAACGCAAGCTGCCTTGATGGTGTCTTGTTGTTGAACTGCTCCAGCCATTCCAGACTGTTGTTATACGTCAGCGACATTTTTCCATTGGATAGCAAATACAGCAAATGGCAATATGGGTCTTGACTAAAAATAGACACATCCATTTTATCCATGAAAAACAACTCATAGTTATATAAAAAGCTGTTTACTATGCATACCTCTTTGTGCCCATGTTCTTTCATTGCCTCATATAGAGCCGAAGCCTGTTTGGAATTGAATGCTATCGGTCTTGTTTGAAACGTTTCTATCGCATTGTATGGGTTGCCTTGATAGAGTAGCGGAATAAGCTCCTTAGGTGTTTCGTATTTCAGTCCGGTAACTTTTTTGAACTCCTCATAGGTATGTAGTAATTGAAAGTCATTCAACGTATGATTTATGGCATAATAAAACATTCTATACGTAGAGTAAACGCAATTCATCGCCATATAAAAATCTGTTGTAGCATGATAGGTGCGAAACTCTATAGTCTTAGTCTTAAAATATGATGATATGTTAATTGCGTGACGGATAAAACCTTTCTTTGAATTGTTAGTAAATAATTCTCTTATGTCGTCAAATGTTTTGGATTGCAAAACACCATTATAATATTTTTCAGTAGGAATCGGCATGAGATTGAAAACCATTTCGTCCCATTCTGAGATATTCGCATACTTTTTGATGAACGGATAGCATACATAAAAGAAAAGAAAGATATTTTTTAATTGCTCCACCGACAAATCCCCAGCATAGATATGGACATGTGTATAGACGCTCCATTTGATTACACCTCCTGCATTTACCATAGATTCATATACACTTTTCAATTCGTGCAAATCTTTCAAGCAAAGTCTTAGCGGTGGAGTATTAATTTCGCCACCAAATCTCTTATTACACGTCCCGTCTGTGTTAACAATATCCTCATCCTTACTCCATGAATATCCTGTCGGCAATGACACTTTACTACGGTCAAGATTACACATCTCAATCTCGACACCAAATGTACGTGTTTTTATGTCTGTGCTAATATCCATATCTTGTTTCGCAAAGTTCTTCTATATACTTTTCGCAACCTAATCTCTGGATAGTTCTTCCGTTTTCTCTAAAATCTTCTCCTAAAGCTACACTTGAAATATTGATGAGAGATGTTGTAATGGGAACGTCTACGCCTATTCTTTTGGCAATGCTTTCCAACAGGATAAGACCTTGTGAAACATCTTCCGTGATGTATCTTGAACGCACTGAAGTAGGACTTATCGCCCTATCTTTGGATTCAGAGTATTCGTAAAAACTCTTTATAGGGTCACCGAGAAAACCTCCTGCGACAAAAATATCGATAGGATTACAACCTAATCGTTCTAAAACCTTGCGTTTCTCTTTATCCAAATCCAGCATAACCTTAAAGGTCGCATCATTACCACGGGCGTATGCTTCCCTATACATACAGAAGTTTCCCTTGCTGTATTCTATTCTTGGAATGCTCATTATGGATCCAACGGTATGCAAAACCATATTAGGGTTGAGTAATGCGGATTCCAATACTGAGTATTCGTTGCTGAAACCTTTATATAGTTGACGGATTCTATCCATACACTCCCCTGCTATTTCTTTTTGGAAGATAGACAATGGGCTTCTTGTAAGCCTGCACCCAACCCGGAATACGACTTCTCCGGGGACATCATCTTCTTCTATTCGTCCTTCAAGATATGGGCCAGCAGTTTCCACTATGACTGGCATTGAAGAACAGTGCTTTTTGAAGTAGAAAGATGACATATAACTGCAAATGCAAATTACAATCTGGCTCCCGTTGAGAAACTTGCTTATTCTCTCGATAAGATTTTCGTGATAGGTACTTTGAATTGTCACAATGACGACATCAGCTTTTGTTACTTTGCTAATGTCATGAGATACTTCATTGATTACAGCAGTTCTATAACTACAGTTCTCTTTCAGCAATACACGGTTATTGTTCTGACGGATTTTGTAAAAAACTGATTCTTTCGAGTGGGAGGTTTTAATCAAAGAAACGTCGTGTCCGCCAATAGATAAATCTGCTGCTATGGCTACACCTACATTACCACACCCTAACACTGTAATTTTGATAGGATCATTAGAGTTCTCTTGTCCTTGATTTAAAGGATTTGTTATCGTTTTTTCGTCCATATATTTAAGTTGTATATAACTTCATATACATTTTGTGCTAAGTCTGCCAAGCGTATTCCCGACAGGACTAAACACAAATCCATCATTTTTCAAGCTACTTGCAAGAACACTTATGCAATTCTTCGGCTTCTTTCAGTCGTGTCAGATAGCAATTACTATCACCCCGTAAACTGCACAAGCTTTAATGTTCTTGCTTTTGCTTATCGCTACTATAAGGGTTGAGCGGAAACAGGGAATCGAACCCCACTCTTTGGCTGGAATGCCAACGCTCTGCCGATGAGCTATTTCCGCAATATGGGCAGCCTGCAAACCGTTTATCAGAATTTTCACTGCCCTTCCTTGTACTTTGGTCGTTATTTCTTATCTCTGAGGTTGAAGTGGGATTCAAACCCACGAATAACGGTTTTGCAGACCGTTGCGTTAATCACTTCGCCATTCAACCAAACCAATGCTGTCAAACCACCGCTTGCTTGGCAAATCTGACAGCATCCCATCAAACGCTATTGATGGTTGGAATTATTTTCAAAACAAACTCGCTTGTTCATAATTGGGCTCTTTCTTCTCAACAACTCCAAATTCTGTGATTTCAATACCAGTATTTTCTGTGATCCATTTTGCCAAAATATGGCGATGGCAGAAATCACCCGGTTTTTCGTAGCAACAAAGAGCAACGTCTTTTCCTCCGCTTAACATTTCAATTTGTTTCACGACTTGGTTCGCATCTTGGCTTGCCAATATTCTGTCGTAAAGCTTAAGATACTCTTCTCGAGAACAGGGTCCACTTACCATATAGCGGGTGGGACAAACATTCAACATTTGCGGAATACCAGCTATAAATCTGGGTTTTCCGATTGCTACGCAAATCATATTAACTCCCGCCTCTTTCAGTTTTCGACTATTACCGAAATACGATGTAAAAATCTTCATTTTTTGTTCTTTTTACGGTGTAAATATATAAAAAAGTATATGAAATTCATGCACTTTTAGTGCTAAAATTGTCTAAACTACCACGTTTTTATTATTTCTATGACTTTTTCATATTCTCCAGCGTGTAACAATGACGCTTCGGTGTGGAAATTTATATCAGTTAATCGATATTCTATAAGTAAACAGGTATATTCATCACCAATTTTGCGATGGTTTTGATGTTTCTTGGCAAGTGATTCCAATTCTGTACAAGATAGACAGTAGTGATTCTTGCGATTAAGATTCCGCATCTTATTAACATCTTCTTCTTTCAAATCTTCGTATGTCATGGCTTAATCCTCCTCAAATTCGTCTTCATATACAAAAATATGTTTACCACTTCCACAAATCTCGACTTCCCATTTATGCATGTTCGGCCAATATTCGATTAGAATTATGTTTCTATAGCCTTTATATGGCTCTTTCAATGTTGCTGTTCTCATTGCTCATGATTTATGTGATTTGATACTCGTTTCTTTTAGCTTAGCGAAATAATCAATCCGATCTTTGTCTTCATATCGCAATCGCTGGGAACATCTTTCTATGCTGTCTCTCTGTTCTTTACTAAGCATATCTGCGTGTTTAGTCCATTCGATTGAACCGGCAGGAAGAAACTCAAACTTAGGGAAAAATTTTGTTTCATATGAAAACCTCACTATTCTAGCATATTCCCTCAAATCGTTTGTTTCTGGGTCTGTGGAATTAGGAGTCTCAATTGATTCACATACAATTACCATACAAGGATAGTATAGGAACACGATTTTATTTGCTTTCATCGCTATATATTTTATCCGTTATACGTTGATGTTATTTCTTCTGCACGGAGTTCTTTTCTTAACTCATCGTTCCTATATATTCTCACGGCTACTATTCTAACCGTATCGGATAGGAAACGCCCGCAGTCATTAGCTAGCTTAACTTGTAATTGAATAGCTTTTGCTAAATTTTTAGTACGCTTTCTTATGGTTTTCTTGAATCCGAAAACATAATCTTCGGTATCGATTTCGAACTGATAGGTATCAGAGTGTAATATTAGGTTAAGTTCATATGTCATTTGTTCTATCTCACTCATTGCTCTTTTAGGAATGTTTACATATCTATTACTTAAATCATAGCACGTAAATTCTCATTTACGTATTCAAGTTTAGCATTAGCATCTCTCCATTTGTATCCAGATTGAATAATTGCAGGCATTCCGTCTCTATATCCAAGTCTCGTTCTTATTTTACCAACCTTATTAAGGGTTTTCATTATCTTATTCGCTATCATTATGTTGTGGCTATTACCATCAAAAACTTTCAGAATCCTGCTCGACGAACCATTTGTCATAATCTTATCATTTTCTTTCCAATCAAAATGATGTTCTCTTACACCAATAGTTCCATCGTTCGTAATATAAAACAGATATTTTTTCATTGCTCTTGTTGTTTAAGTTGTTATTTTTGATATATAAAGATATAAATAATATATTGAATACCAATGAGTTACGCCTATTATTCACTCTGATTAAACTTTATTTAACTTATTGATTCTCTGATACTTGGAAAGTAAAATCGACCTGCATTTCTCAATCTCCGCACTGGTATCAATCCCAAGTTGACGATAGAACCCAGCATTGCCTGAAAGGCATTCGTAAGCAATCTTCAATGTCCTGCGTTCTTCTTTGGAGAAACCAACTCGAAAAGTAGAGAATATAGCTAATGCTTCTTTCAAATAGCCGGAGTGGAGTAGGGATATAGCTTTACTTGTTTTGGTTTCCACAAGGGTAAATTTCGATGTCTTCAAAATCATCGTCAGTAAGGGCGATTTCTTCTGTGTTTATCATTTCTTCTACTTTCTCATGAGCGGAATCCATGTTTTCTGCTTCTACCTCCACTACCTTCGAGTAGGTTTCGATTATTCTGAATTTGTATTTCATTCTATATCCCCTTTATTTAGTTTTGAATTTTGCAATCCTGCATGATACCCATCAATCCATATCAACAATTCTGTGGGTTTCAGATACCCGCTTATCCTGTGACATGGAATGCCCCCTTCTATTACTCTATCCCCGGTAAATGATTCGTCGTGTATTACGAACGCATAATACCCATAAGAGAATGACGAAGCGGTTAGATGCATTTGATTAGCATGACAGTACTTTTCTAATTGTTTTAATGCTTCTTTTTGTGTCATAATTGATGATTTATAGATTTTCGTTGATTTTCTTTTCTGTCCGTTTAATGAATCGTTTAATCATATCTTCTAACTCATTCCTTAAATTGTCCTTGTCAAGATATGAGCAGAAAGTTTTCGCATTATCCAATGATTGTAAAATATCGATGACAGCATACGATTTTTATCCGTTAGATTTAACAATGATTATTCGTCACTTATTACCCCCCCCATAATTTTACTGCAAGATCATAATTCTTTTGAGCTTCATTTACTGCTTTTTTGGCATAAGTAAGAGTGTAGGAGTGTTCACGTGGATATTTGCCTGACTTTACACCTTCATGATATTCTTTGGCTTCTTCCAGCTTGTGCGCATAAAAGTCAATACTTTCCGGCATAGATAGGTTGATGGTTGTAGCACGCTTGTCCCAGTATTCGGCTTCTCTTTCATGTTCTGTTGCTTTGTCGCTAAATTCAACGCTTTTACCCATGTTTCTCCAAGCATCCGCTATTGCTTTTCTGTGTCGTCTTTCGCTATGATGTCCTACTTTAATAGGTTCTCCAAGTGAAAGAAAATCTCTGTCCTTATTTGACTTTTCGAAATATTCATGACTTTTTTTATTTGCTGATACAGACCATTCACGTCTACGTTCGGCTCTACGTTTTGCCCATTCTTGTACGTTGAATCCGTCAGCCCTTACAATGGAGTAATAATAGAATCCGTCACGCTCAAATATCAGATTAAAAACGATACTTTCATTCTCTTTTCCATACTTGGTTGTAACTAGAATTTCCTCACCTCTTTCATGCTTTTCTTCGCACTTTGCCAAAAATACGTTTGGCGCAAACTTGTAATATGTGTTCATTGCTCTTATATATTGTGCAAGGCTTTCGCTCTGCTAGTTAAAATTATACTAATACTTCAATCTCTTCAAATTCGCTGATTTCGTCAATATACTCATACTTCTCAATCCCCATTTCTTTAGTAGCAATACCTGTTAAGTCAACATACATACAATATTCGTCAACTTCTACGATATACCACCCATCATTGTATTGTACCTCGCCATCTTCATAGATAGTTTGGATAAGTGTTCTACCGTCTTTCATTACAGAACTTGCAAGCTCATAAGGGTTGCGAATTGTACCATTATCGTAGTCACAGATGTCATTCATTGCTTTCAGTGCTCTGTTGGCAAGTTTTCTTCTTGTATCAAATTTCTCTGTAAAAATATGAGTTGCTTTCATTGCTCTTTGTCTTTTAATTGTTAGTAATATTGATTTGTTTTAGTATTGTAAAGATACTCATTATCAGCGAGTTAACAAAATATTTGAAGCCTTATTTTGCTCATAATCAGGAGCTTAACTTTTGGTAACTTGAAATGAAATATGAATGAAATGGAGTATCACGGACAATAGGTTTAATCTATTGGTTTTTATTAAAGTGACCCGGCTTTTGTTTCCACAGTGATATAGCCGGGCCACCGCTCTTGTTGTTTTGGAAGAGCACGTGTATTTGGTGTATCAATCTCCGCAATAACGCCCGCTTTGGCTTCTGTAATACTCCGTTATCCCTCTTTCCATTTTTGCGTCAAATACAACCGATTCGGGCTTTTGTGCGGGTTCCGACTTTTTCATTAACCGGCGAGCCTCTTTTTCGGCTTTGCGGGCTTCCGCTTTCATCTTAAACCATGCGTTCCTCAAACAAGCACTGAACGACTGGCAGAACTCACGGCCGAGAACCGAGATAGAGCGTTTATACATTACCCATGCCATTTTGAAAAGTTGCGATTTGTTGATTTTCGTTTTCATATCTTTGTTTTAGTTTTATGATATAAAGATACAAGTTATATCTTGTATTTACAATGGTTTGAGCAAGATTTATCTTGTATTTAACTTTATTTATACAAGATATAGCTTGCATATACTAATAAAAAAACGACTTTTGTAACAGAAATAACTTTTAGGGTATGAGAATAAGAGATATTATTGAGCAAAAAGGTATAACTACAAAAGAGTTAGCCGAAAGAATGGGAATTAGCCAAAGTGCATTGAACCAACATATATCAGGGAATCCTTCAATTAAAGTTCTTACTTCAATTGCTTCTAATTTAGGAGTTGATATATGGGAATTGTTTGTATCACCAGAAGAAGTACGCCCCAATATCGATACTACTGTATTGACGTGTCCTAAATGTGGAGCGAAGTTAAAGGTAATTGAGTCAAAAGATTAAGCTATGAACGAGGAAATAACAAAGCTATTACTTCAATGCGACACGTTGAAAGCCCGTTTGTTGGGGCTGCGCCCATTACCACCGGATGCCCTGCAAAAGATAGAGAATGCGTTTGCCATTGAATACACCTATGAAAGCAACCGGATCGAGGGAAATACGCTCACACTGCAAGAAACGGAGTTAGTAGTGAACGAAGGGGTTACTATCGCCGGAAAGTCAATGCGGGAACACCTTGAAGCGATTAACCACGTTGAAGCGATAGACTACATAAAGGACTTTGCAAAGGGAGGTATGGAAATATCGGAGCGCACAATCAAGGAAATACACGCTATTGTGCTACATGGCATAGACAGAGATAATGCCGGACGTTATCGGTGCGTGCCTGTTATGATTTCGGGAAGTACACATGTCCCTCCACAGCCGTATTTGATACAGCCACAAATGGAGGCTTTTATGACGAGGTTTACCGGAATGGAGAAGCAAGGCATTCACCCGGTGCTCATTGCGGCTTATCTTCATGATGAGTTGGTACGAATACACCCGTTTATAGACGGGAACGGGCGCACATCTCGGCTTCTGATGAATCTATACTTACTCCGCAACGGTTATACGCTGGTAAATCTCAAAGGCAGCAACGAGGACAAAATAAGCTATTACAAGGCACTGGAAGCTTCTCATACGGAGAACAATCCGGCAGATTTCCAAAAGGTCGTTATACGGGCTGAAATAGAATCTTTAAGCCGGTATCTCTCGATTGTAGGATAGTATTGTCTGGATTTGAATTAAAGATTATGAATGAAGCAATGATTTCATTTGTAACTCGTTTAAGTTTATTTATTACCTAATCACGACCTAAATTTAAAGTATAAGGAGACAAAAAAGGAGGGCGTTTTGCGTCCTCCTCGTTATGGATCCTGCTTTATATTCTTACCACAAAGCAACCTTTCCGCCTATTCCCAAATCAAGGGTGGCCGTTGTAATTCCCAAAGCTTGGAATACTCTACTCATCGTGGAAAGGGTTATAGAACTTTTACCGCTCTCCAACTTACAAATTTGAGAGCGTTTCACGCCTACTTTTTTGCCTAATTCCTCCTGTGTGAGGTTCTGTTTGAGCCTTTCTGCCTTGATAGCCTCTCCAATGTAATAAGCCTGCAAATCATCTTTGAGTTGAGCTTCCATAGCGTCCCTTTCGGGAGTGCCCACCTTTCCCCATACATCATCTATCAATTTGTCTGCTGGTGTGAAATTCATCTTTGCCATATCTGTTACTTTTTATCATTAAAATATTCTTTCCTTATTCTCTCTGCCTTTTCTATCTCCTTTTTAGGGGTTTTCTGCGTCTTTTTCACTATCCCGTGAGTAACCACTACCAAAGCCCCTTTCTTGGTGTCCCAGAAAGCAAACAGACGGTAACAAATTCCGTTGAAAAGCGTCCGTAACTCCCATATATCAGAGTTTTCCAATTTCTTGAAAACGTCCTTTTCTATTAGACCACTCTGCACTCTACGAATATTATACGCTATCTTCTGCTGTGCCTTGAATGGCTGCTGCCTTACAAAACTGTTCGCCTCATCGCTTAGTATTATGGTTATCGTATGCCCGTCCATATCGTTTCTTGTTATATTTACAAAGATAATAATTTGTTTCCAAATTAGCAAACAATCGTATCTGTTTTTATTCTATTTTAGAAAAATTTCTCTCTCGGCTTGCCGTTCGTCTGGATACTCCACCCGGCATGTAAGCTCGGAGGGGAGATGTTCAGGAAATTGGGATCCGATATATTATAAACATCGGTATCTTTATATTAATGCTTAAAATATTACGTTTCATATCGCCTTAAAATCCAATCGGCCTAAATTGTCATTTATAGACTTAATGATACTTTCCTGTATCAAGGTTCCGCATTGGGTTGTTAGTTGTATAAAGTGATCTGTATCATTATCTGATACAATTCCGTACTTGTTCTTCCAGTTGCAAAAAGAGTTCTCTATATCCCGCAATCCTGCCAACATGATTAATAACTCCCTTGTCTGTCCACTGATGACTGCGTTACGCATGGTATCGACGCTACGATGTTCGATTACTTCTACTGTCTGCTCATCTTGTTTTAATTCGGTTGTTTCCATATAAAAAAAGTTTATTGTTTAACGATGTTCGGAATAGCGGGAATCCTCCCGGACACGTCCGCTACCGGTGGGATAGCTTACTTTCACAAGCGGCTGCCCCGTCTATAATTTAACAAACATATAAAAGCACCCTATTAGGGTAGGGTAACCCCGGAGCGGATAAACCGCCCCTTTGGATTTATAATAACTTTATGGTTATAGCTGATATTATGCCGAGAGTTTGGTATTGAACAATTCAATGACAAACTTTCTGCCTGATTCGGTCCAATACATGTGTTCTCTTGATTTCTGTACTCCGTTATCCATATAAGGATAGGGGACATGTTTGGTAAATCCTTTACTGCGGTATTTGGCTGTGAGGAAGTAAACAGAAGATTGTCTGTATTGAACTCCCCATTCACATAGTAGTTTGTTCAGCTTTATAGCCGATACACCTAAGAATGCCGCTATCATGTTTGTCGTCACAAGTCCTTCACTCGACATGATTTCATCGTAACATTTACCTTTGGGGGCGAGGACCTTTATAGTATCGTCCTTTATGGATATTTCCTCGTCTTTTCTCTCGATGATAATTTGTTTCTGGGCATTTTCAACTTCGAGCTGCTTTAATCGTTCTTCTCTTTTGGCAAGAGTGGCTTGTGCAATGGTTAGCGCACGTGCCATGATTTCTTCTGGTGTGTCTTCTTGCTTGGTGGAAATGTAGCCGCCTGTGGTACGTACTTCGTGAAGGATTTGTTTGACCCCTTTCTTGAATTGTTTGGCTATTGGCTTGCGGCTTTGCATAAGGACTTCGTATAAACCACCTTCGGTTAGGAACCAAACTTGTTGGTTTCCACCGGGGGTCGGAATAATGTTCCGACCCTTTTCATCATCATCTACAGATGCAACCAATTTGTTAAGGCTTGTTTTGTCGTAATCGATGCATTCTGCAATCTCTCTTGCAAGGAACATGGGATTTTCTGCTGTTCCGTAAACTGTGAATTGGTGTCCAAGCAATTCTGTTTGTTTTAGGACTTGAATTTGGGCTGCCATAAACTTGTAGCATTAAGTTGTATGATAGGCAGCAAAAAGCGGCCGCCATATACGCTGCTACAAGTTAATGGACTTCACCTCGAAAGGCTAATCTTTACTTACGTATAGGAGGCCGCCAATATGTAAAAGTATAGGCATAAAAAAAGCCCAACTTTCTATTGAGCAAATTAACCGCTTGCCCTGCGAGATGATTAAGTTCATCAACTTGTAGCATTACAAAAGTATTGAATTTTACGAGGTAATGCTAATTATTGGGTACAAAATTAGAGCATAGAATCTTGAAAGTATATGAATTTCATACATAATTCAATATTATTAACCTTTGAGGGCTATTATACGATTTCCTAAGGCAGTGAATCCTAAGGCGAAATTCCGTTTAATGCAAAATTACAATATTCACAAATAATGAAGTGCACCACCAGAAAACGTAAAAAGAAAGCGATGAAAAATTAATCTCACCGCTTTTTATATGCCTCAAAATAGACGTGTGTAAACAAATGCCAAATTAGAGTTGTACAAACATCAATTCTTTAAATCAAAGGAATTATCCGTATTTTATCGAGCAAGCCACAAACAAGGCCATAGCGCCGAATATGGCACTTGCTACTGCGATTATGGTAGTTATAATCCATTTCCAGTCTATGGGATTGCGTAAGTTAGGATTGGTGGCAAAATAAATTTTTCCATATTTCGTTATGCGGACATCTTCAAGTTCATGCCCCTCGTTCCATAGACCTTTGACAAGACCTAATCTTTCCAGCGAGTCTACGCACGAAATGAATATATGGTGCGGATAAGTGTTTGGGCAGACAATCCCGCTGCTGATTAAACGCAACACTTGCTTCTCCTGTTTTGATAGCTTGATTTGCTTCATGGTTGCCACTATTTATCGTCTTTCCTGAATGGATTGAAATCCGGGTCTTCATCTTCATAAATAATGCCGTCAAGGTACATATTGGTATTGGCTTCATCTTGCCAACGCTCAAACACGGCACGGTCGGCCTCGTCCCAGCCGGTGCGTTCTTCGAGTGTCATAGTAGCACGCTGGGCTTCGATATGCTTGATTACTTCTTTTTCTTGTTTCCTTTCCTCATCAATCTCTTTAATTACTTCCTCGATAGAAGAATAACAGGATTTGGCATAGCAGCATTCTGTACCGCCATAGATAAAAGTAACGGTTTTTTCCGTTTCGCCGATTATTTTATATTTCTTCTTCATTGCTCTACAAGTATTATTCTATAAGTGCCATCTCCTTCTATCCTACGTTTCTTAACCAAGAACTTAGTTCCTTTGTCAAACAGAATTTCATGTTGATTTTCAAGTGTAAATATACCATTAAATTCTGATATTTTGCTGATATTGCGTCCGTTTTTGCTTTGTATCTCAAAGATTACACGCTTGTGACTCTTGGGTATTCCGGCATGTGATATGAACTTCATAGGTGTATCCATGTAAAGGCTGGACGAAATGAAACCCTTATCGGACACTACATCGCCGATATGGTCAAGGAACCGTTCTTGAAGTTTCTTTATGCTCATGGTCTCTCCACGATAAACAACACCTTCATATTTGGGGAGCCTTGATAAGGCTTGACTTATCAGACGGCTTGCCACGTCCACATATTCATCTTCCGTTCCATTGCGTAAACGGCGGTTAATTTCACGACTAGTAGCCCTCTTGTTGCCAGAGGAGATGGCTTGGGTATAGGCATTGACCGCAGCTTGCTGCACTTCGGGAATATGCGGATAGATCTTGTTGTAATACTCTACACGGCTCATAGCAAGATTTGTCCTGCGCTTTCGAACAAAGGTTTTCTCTGTCTTGTTATAAACATTTACCTTAAAGTCCTCACGAATATATTTATCATTATCACGAATAAAATAAGGTGCGCTGTCCCAACTCTTTGCTCGCTGTATATTTTCGTTTATCCACTTTTTGAAAGCGTCCGGTACGTCTTTAACTTCGTTCACGCTTGCTGTCGTGGCTTCACTCCGACCGTCCCATTCCCAAAATTCTTCTTCGGTTTTTAGAATGGGTATCTTGTAACACCGGCAAAGGGGATGCCAACCGGTCCATTGGAAGTCTTTCGGGTACTTCCCAGCTAGTATATCGCAAATGTCTTGGAAAGGCTTTCCGTTGCAAGTATGGTTGTTGCTCAACTTGATTTCATACCCCACCACGAAGTCCATCTGCTGCCAGCGTAGGTTTTCAGCTTGACGGTATGCCATATTGATTTCGGAAGCAGCCAAACGGATAGAACGATACTCGCAATCCATTGCCCGTGATGCTTTTCCGAACCTTTCCTTGTAATCTTTTTGTAGTTGCGGGAAATCGAGCAGATATTTGGAGATTTGCTTGCTTAATGTAATTGCACTCGTACCTTTTTGAATGGCACATGATATGGCTTCTTCAAGTTCCTGTTTATACAGAGTCGATTGATTCCACAACTTATCTGATATGGTAAATCCTTTATCCTTACGTTGCTGAAACGCTTTCAATGCATCATTATTGGGCTGGTATAGGATTTCGTATTTCTCCTTTCCTATGGTTGCGCCATAAGTTTGCAATACTTTGTTGGCAAGAAGATCTTGAACTTCGTTGCTGTTTTTCCATTCTTCAGAAGTTCCACTATATATTACAGATCCGATGTCCTCAACGAACCGTTCTTGTAAGTCTCTTATCCGTTTCCTTGTTTGGGGATAATCCGACCACATAAACGTCCTATCACTATCAATGGTAAAATCGGTAATTCCGACTATTTTAGCCGCCTCTAAATTCAAATCCTCGTATATGGATTCCACAAGCATGACGTACTTGGCGAGCCGTTTATTCAGCTCGCCGTACTTGCGTTTCTGATTTGGAGTTTTTGGCTTTGCCATTGCGTATTATTTATTTTCAACCCTGTCAGGTGCTGGCATTTCCAATAAACGAATAGCTTTAATTGTTTCTTTACCCTCTAGTATTGCTTTACATAAGCGGTGGTATCCATCGGCGATTTGTCCTACATCATCAAGAATAATAGGATATTCAAGAGAACATTGATTCACTCGTTTGCACTGAAATATAAAACTATGAAGTTGATTACACTCAAACGGCTCTGCTGTCAAGTCAATATTCCATAAGGGCATATCAAGTATAGGGTATTCTTTTACTTTTGCAAAGTCATAGAGTGTTTGGGCTGTCCAAATTTTATCTCCACGGTGGTATTCACTTTCAGCGAAAGTCATATTATCAACTGGAACTTTCATTTTACTGTTCTTTCTTGATGTACACTTTGATTTCACCTCTCACATGGATCTCGTCCCCAACCTTGCAGACTGTATATTCAATCAAATCTTTTTGATTGATGGAGTTGATGATTGACTTGCGTATCTCATTCTTGGTTTCACAGACAAGCATTTCAACAGCCTTACGGTTGGACCACCCTTCGTCAACTTTCTTCTTCTTTCGGTAATCCTTGATTTCTTTTTTAGTCAGGACAAGGCAGACGCCAAGCTTCCTTGCTTCGTAGTTATCAACACTTTCAATATTGCTCAATCTTTCTTGTGGATTGATTTTATAAGATAACTTAATGAGCCACATTGATATTCTTTTTCTCATAATGTTTCAGTATTTAAATTGCTGACTCTCCGAATATATTATCGACCCTGCTTTGTGAAGTGATAGTCTCCTCTTGCCGTATCTGTTCCAATGTAGCCTGCGCGTCATTGCTATAACCTGCCTGTTGGATAGATTCAAGCTGAGACATGACTGGTTTTCCTCCATTAAGTTTCAATAAGCGATCTGCTGTGGCATCTTCATCTTGTTGTATGAAGGGGGTAATGATATGTTCAATCTCTATATTATCAATTTCGCTTGCCCATGATGTGTTCATGTGCTTCAAAAATTCTTTGATGACACTTGCCTCACGTTCGAAAAGCTCAATCCATGAGCCGCTTTCGTCTCCAACCTTTAAGTGTGCGTCGGTCAAAAGCATTTGTCTGGCATCGTAACCTATGTTCCCCAAAGACTTCATGTTGTCAAAAGAAACGTCCGGCATCTGCGATTGCATCCAATAGAGTTTAAGCAGGGTTTCCACATGATACTTCAATGCTTCGATAGATTGCGACCATGATACATACGATACGTCTCCATTATATTCCACACGGTAAACTCTACGGCTTTCTCCTTTATCTTCTCCACCTTTTATACCACCGGCTATTTTCAAAATTGGTGCTGAATTATAGGCAATCACGTCGGAGTTACGAGAAAGTGTATATTCCAATTCTTTGCGAATACGAGTTAATCCGTGGTATATAGGAACAGGTCTAAATGCGTATGCACCGGGTATTTTCATTAATCGTATTTGTTCAACAGTACCGACAGGTTCCCAACCTTTACCATTTTGTTTCCATTTATAATGTTTGTCCGATGTGTATGTCTCAAAATAAGTAATTACTTCGTCCTTTACCCTTTTGGTGTATTCAAAGGACATTGCAAGCATATCGTCAAGCTCGTCGATCAATGGATATAGTTTTACTCCCTCCATTGGCGAGTATGTCTTGCATTTTAGCTTATACTTACTATTAAAACCATATAATGTATTGGTCTTTTCTACTACGTACCAAATTGTGAAAATTTCGCATGAGGCGAAATACGCATTTGCACGTTTAATATTTTCTGTATCGATTCGGGCATACTTGTAAATTGTCTCTATAGCCTTTGCTATCTGTTGGCGGACTTCAAATCCTTCTGTGTTGTGGTAGATACGTTTTACAGGAATGGCAAACATGAACTCGGTCATACGCTTTGTAAGCAGCTTTTCAAGGCCAATGTAAATGCGTGATGCTTCTTCTTTTGTCCCGTCTTTGCGTATTTTATCTTTTCGTGTTATAGTATCTTTGGCTATTTCATGGAATGATGGTTCATACGCTTTAATAAGAAATTCCCATGAAGGAACACAAACGGATTTTCTTTTTAAGTCATTGATAATATTATCAACGGGTCGGGCACTGTTTAATATAGCGGTTATTTCGTCCATAGGCTTGTTTCGTATTACTTCATACGATTTTTTTTCAAAAATAGTAAAAGTGAATGAATTTCATATACTTTTAAACTATATTTCACACAGTATGTAGTCTACTGTATTTAGTAGCCGTATTTTATCTAAAATAGGATATGATACATCGTGCGTGATTGAAGATGTACTAAAAGCGACGCTATAACCGTTTTGGATTATTTATCAGATAATTTAGTTCATCTTTATATTTTTGCTCACGAATCTGAGCTTTATCAAACAAGGTTCCAGACCCTCTACAAGGTTTCCATCCCATAATTTATTCTTTTTTACAGAAGATTATCATATTTATTTTTTCACTTTTATCAAAAATCGCAAGCGTAAGTATATTGATTTTTTAGGCTTTCTAAGGCTTTTTCTGTAACAAGGTATGCATAACTGTTGCTGCTTATGCGCTTGATAGAACGTGTCTTTTTGAGAACAACAGGCTTATTGAAGATGATTTCATACCTGTTACCACAGCTCGTTATTCGAAAATCAACACTACGCTTGTATCTATCTAATTCTGTTTCTTTGTATTCACCTTTGGAGACAAAATTAGGATTGGACACAAAGTAGCCTTCTGCTACCAATATACCATTTGAGTTATATACTTTCATAATCGTGTTTTCATGACATTATCAGTAATTTTGTTCCCTGTACTATCAAATACTTCTATAGTTGGTCTACCTCCGTTATCAATAGGAGAAATAGCCTCTGATGTTTCATATAAAGTTTCTCCGTCTGTAACCATTATCTGCTTGTCATCTTCAAAACAAAGTACATCTTCACCTTCCCATGATTTTATTATTTCTAACGCTTCTTTATAACTTTCTGCTTCGATAGAAAACTGGGTACGCTCCCAACATGTTACTTTGCGGTCCTGATAAAAATCAAATGTTTTCATTGCTCTTATGTAATATATCTTATTTTATTTCACTTATTGTAAGTTCTGGATATTCTGCGCCTCTTGCATTTTCCAAAAAAATCATTGTGTTGCAAAAATCAACTGCTTCTTCGTATGTTTCAAACTTAAATGTTACACTTGAACCTTTCTTTGATACTTGGTATTTCATCGTTCTTGTCTTTTAATTGTTAGTAATGTTGTTTGTTTTAGTATTGTAAAGATACTCATTATCAGTGAGTTAACCAAATATTTACAACCTTATTTTGCTCATAATCAGGAGTTTAACTTTTGGTAACTTTGCAGTTCCCATTTATATCCTGCTTCGTCCCATTATAAAATCTCATCATGTTTATTCTTGTATTAATTTTTTGCTTAATATTTTTCTTTTTGAGTTGTTCACCCCACTGATAGGCTTCCTCAATGACACTCTTGCAATGTTTCTTCTCCCAATTCTCGCAGAAAGGATATGACTTGTATATACTCTCAATCATGTTTCAAATAATTTTTTATAACTCATATTTTACTCCTAATTTTCATCAAATATGCTTTCGATTTTTTCGTTCACCCTGTCACATGTATCTCCAAAGGAAATGGCAAAAGATTCGTCGCCTACACGGTCTATGATGGATCGCAGGTCACGGGCGATGTGGTTGAACGCCCGCAGTTCTTCCAGCATAGGAAGGGTAACAGTGCCGTCGTATTTTTTCAGTAGTGAAAGTAAATCGACGGCGGAGGATTCTGCAATGTCCGCCAACACTGGGATTTTTCTCAGGAGGCGATTGCATTTCTCTTTGTCCTCTTTGCTCATGGTGTCGGTGATTGTTTTTGCCGTGACTTGCTCACGGGTTTGCAGTAGCCGGTCGTATTGCCTTCGTAAGTTTTCAAACAGAGCAAATTCACCCCTTCTCAGAGCCTTCTCCATCTTCCGGCTGTACTCCTCTTTCAATATTTCAATGTTCATGATTTACTTGTCTTAAATAATTATTTCAATATCAACTCTCTTGGTTCTTTGTCTTCCCATTTTACTTCTGGGAATAAACTGTCACTTAATACAACAACAATAGTCTTGTTGTCTTTAAATCCCCATGTATATTTACGCTTAAATGGTTTAGTTGAGTACATAAACAATTTTCCACTTTCGTCTCTTGCTATCCACATAACTTATTATTTTTTATTTCGTTTCCAAATAACTTTTTTAAAGAATCCTCTTTCATGTAATTCCAATATACCAATTACTATCCAAGTTATTGGGCTAAGAACTATCAAGAAAAGTGCAACGAATAAATCACCGACAGTGAATTTACCGTCACACCTCATAATATAAATTGTAAGGATTAAAGTCATTATCACACTGAATATGCAGTATATTATAGCCCATGTCATAGTTACTCCTCCAACTCGATTTTAATTGTACATAAATACGATGGCGGACAATTACTTACGGCTTCTTCTCTGTTAGGAAATACGCCAACAGCTAATGTATCTCCATAATTATTTTTGCACAAGTTAACCCACCCCTCTTTCTTTTCAGGGGACATCATAAGGTTAAGATTATTATCATGCTCATCACATACACCATCAATATCATACTGATACGCATTTTCTTCTGTATCACAATTTATAATAGCAACAATTGGAAAGTTTTTATTGTTTAAATCAAAGCAAATAATCCTTGCCTTTCTACCATCTCTCGTGCAGACTGGTTTGCCTGCTTTGGCTGCTTCAAGGTCAAATTCTTTTAAGTTCAATTTCTTTTCTTCCATATCTTCTTTGTTTTGTTTGATTTCTATACTTATTATTTTTTCATGCCAATCATATAATACATAATCATCGCATATAGGTTTATGATTTTTAAAATCTTCATATACCATGAAGTTTTGAACATAAACTTTACCGCCTTTAAAAATTTTGTCGTATATAAAATGTGGCTCTCCGACCTTTTCAAGTTTCTTGAAGATTACAGATTTACTGTCACTTCTATAAGTTCCACTACATTTATCAAGTTCGCAATTACCAACAGCACTAAAAGCACATAATTCAAAAACAGTGGCACAATCATATTGTTTTGGTTGCTCTACGCACTGATACCACTCACCGTTGTACTCAAATATTTCTCCTACTTTTCTTTCCATATCTTACTGTATTTTAATCGTTCAAATTCAATTATCTCTTTATCCCATAGTTTGGCCACGAAATGTTCTAACTGGCAGCCTTTGGATTTTTCCCAACCGGGGCAAAGGCATATCGCATCGCATTCCATAAGAGCCTTTATATCGTTTCCCAGAAGTTCATGATAGGGTTTGTCCAAATCGGGGTTCACGTCGAAGTCTATCGGTGTGACGACACGGTATCCTTTCATTTCGAGGACTCCCGAAACGTATAGTATTTCACTTTCCACTTCATCGAAGTCCCTGCCAGTAATGGGTAGGGAGATGTAGATTTTCTTTTTACTCATAATACAACAATGTTAACTAAACTATTAAAAGAGTTAATTTGATATTTGATAACTAAATATCGAAGTCGATTTGCATCGAACTTGATTCGGAACATTAACACCTCCTTTCCGGCGAACTGTCATTCGCCATCATCTTGTCCATTCTCGTGTGAGAAAGACATTAAGCCCAATGTCCTGTAACTTTGGGCTTTTTTTAGTTGCACTTGACAGGGTGCAACTTATAGCTTGTCGATACAGGTCGGCAGGCAGAACGGAAAGGAGGTGTTAATGTGAAAGATCAAGTTCAAAATGAAAGTGGGAAAATCCGCATATTCTGCCGTTATATCATCAAGAACGGTAAAAAGATTTACCCTAAAAGGTCTAAATACTTTTCGTTCTTGGTGAGCGATAAGAAAAGTGCGTGATTTCGCTTTCTATGGGAATGTACAGGCATTCCCTTTCATCTATACTCCTACTTCTTTTCCTTCCATGATTATATTTCATTTTAAATCGAATATCTTGCTTGAATCCCTAATAGAATCAATAGACATCTTGGCACTCAATTGCTTCATAAATTCAGCAAAATCCATCGCCCTATTCCAACTAGACCATCTATGAGTAATCTCTACTAGTTCAAAAGCATTTAGTAATACCAATTTTTCGTTTTTCTCTCTCAGGTCATTTACAGCGTCCCGTATTCGATTATAAAGATCTCCATGTTCTCTACCGGTCCATACGGTTGTATTTCTTGGCTTGTATAGTTCATCAACCTTTCGTTCGATATGCCTATAATTAACTGTATATGAAGGGAGTTTGTCTTCCTGAATCGCATTATACACATCAATTTCTACCGGTCCATAAGGCACAGCATAGAAATTATCGAATATGTCTAAAAGGTCATCGCCTCCTTCTTCCTTAGGAGCAGCAGCCAAAAACAGCAGTTTCATGGCTGTAAGTTTAGGAAACGGTTTGCCCTTAATCGTTTCATGATTATCCCGCCACTCCTCAAAAAGATGGAGCATATAATCAAATGCCTCTATTTTATCTACTTCCATAATTTCACTTTACCAATTCAAAATCATACACAAATACATAGGGGTTTCTCTCCCATGTGCCTTTACCGCTTATCTTGTCGATTAAGTATGAATAAGCCCCTTGTGGCGTGCAAAAAGGATCTTTTTTTAATGTCGGAATATAATATGCGTCCATAAAATGGGTATCTTCACTGCCGACTTTGCCTTTTATTATTCCCTCTTTCAAACAATCTTCATCTGAAATATCTTGTAACCGTTCAACACGTACATTGGTTATGCGGATTTGGTGGGGCATAAGGCCGGCACGGACAAACATTTTGTTGAAGTATCCGCTTCTTTTAGGCATTATTGGATACCCTTCCTCGTCAAGCTCATAATCAGGAAGATTTCCACAGTCTACATAGCTCTGTGCCACTGCAACACACTCTCCTTTCCTGTATCTTTTGCACGACTTGTCATATTCAGTTCCTGATACAAAATTTATGTAACAGCCTAACAGCTCATTACTAAGACTAAGACCGTAACCATAACCCTTCCAGCAAATTCCGCAATTATCCTGATATGTCGGCTGAGGAGTAATTATCCGCCTTGTCTGAGTCTTTCTACCTTCAAGTACGGCTTGGGTGAGTCCGTATTTATCATTGAACATTATTTTCTTCATATTTCAATCGCCATTAATTAGATAAACTTCTGTAACCTCGTCGTCTCCATATATCTTACCCATAGAATAGACTTCTAAATTATTAAAGAAATCGCCGCTATCTGAAAGATAAAACACTTCGGCTGACTTATCTGGAACTTTCATAAGTTCGTCAATCAATTCTTGTACTGTCATATTCTTTTCTTTTTAAGTCTTTCAACCTCTATTCCTCCTTTCTCATATCTTTTTTATATTTCCAACGAAAAATAAATCTACATTTACCCAATCGTAAGCATATAACCAATCCTTATTCCGCGATTCTTCATGAATCCCTATTATTACATAAGTAGCTATAACTTTCTTTTTTGAGAAAAAAACATTAACAGTAACTCCTCTTTTGGGGACGATATATTTTCCATTGTCATCGTATATCTGTAGATGATCTGTTGTTTTCGCTTCACTTTCTGTCATCATCGCCCTATAATTATACCATTTGTCTTTAATATATAATGGTATACCGTTTTTCTTTGCTTTTATCCATTTTAAAATAAACATCTCTTATTCCTCCTTTATAATTTCTTTCATGAAACAAATCCAGTGTGTATTAGATCGTTTGCCGGATATATGCCCGAATATTGGTCTTTCAGGTGTGAGTTTGAGAACTTCCGACACTTTGATGTCGGTCTCGTTCCATTTGAAAATCAAAAATCCTCCGGGTTTCAGGACTCGAAAACATTCTTTAAATCCCTTTGCCAGCATATCACGCCAATCTGAATACAGATCTCCGTATTTAATTTGTTGGTAGCCTGTTGGCGATGCTTTTTCGTTCAAACGTCCGTACATATCTGCCATCTTTGACTTTCCAGCATTCCTTAATAAGTGAGGCGGATCGAAAACTACCATCGAAAAAGATTTATCCTCATATGGCATATTTGTAAAGTCGGCTTGTATGTCGGGATTTACTTCAAATAATCTACCATCGCATAAATGAGTAGAGACCTTTCGAATGTCTTGAAAAAGAACTCTTTCGTCATGTTTGTCGAAGTAGAACATCTTTCCCCCACAACAGGCATCTAATATCGTTTTTCTCATTGCTCTCCTCCTTTCATAAGTTCTATTTCTCCCATATCTGTATGATTTTTATAATTTATTGAAATAAACTGACTTGTATTCTTTTCAAAACTTTTTCATTTGCGTCGTTATAAAATTGCTTGTTGACCTCAAAGCCGTACGCCTTTCTTCCCAATGAGGCTGCCGCATACAGGGTCGTGCCGCTTCCTGCGCACGGGTCGATGACAACATCTCCCTTGTCCGTGAATATCTCTATCAACCGTTTGAGAAGCGGGACAGGTTTCTGGCAAGGGTGGCATTTGGGCGTGGTGTTGTCCCTCACCCAGTCGAAGCAGTTGAAAATCATTCTCCCGTTGTTGTTGAATTTGGGCAACTTGTCACGATAAAGGATAAGACCGTATTCGCAGTTGCCGACGACCTTCATGTTTGCTTTCAACACTTGCGCCGAGAAGTCCTTGCGGAAAACCAGCGGTATGTAGTGATTTAACCCGTATTTGCGGCCTAACTCTATGAATTTGAACTGTTGTTCGTATTCGCAGAACAGTATCATGCAGGGGGATTTGCCGGCTTCTTTCGGTTCCTTCACGAGCATTTTGGAACAGAAGTGCATGAACTCTGCCGGACGAAACTCGCTGTCGGACGAGAAGAATTGTTTGCCTGCCAATGCGCTCTCGCCGTTCTTGTTGTCTCCGTCAATATACCATGCGGGGTTGCTGGCGTAGGCGTTATTCGCCAAATTATACGGCACATCTGCTATAATCAGCTGCGCTTTTGGCAGCCCATAGACTTTATAATTCTGGAACGAATCGTTGTAAAGCTCTATGTCTTTCATACTTAACTTTCCTTTTTGCTGTATTTGTCGATAATTTCTTGAATCTGATCGGGTGTCGCTTTCTCCTTTTCACGTAGCTCTCTCTCCCGTTCCTTTTCCTCCTGCCGTTTCTTGTCCTCATAGAACCGCAATAGTTTCTCTCTGTCGGCTCTGAACTCTCGAAGAGACCTTGTTATCACCATAGGGTCGAAAACTCCGTAGAACGTCCCGTAAAGACCTTGCTTGAACCGCTGGAAGAATACCATGAACTCGGTAAGTTTGAAATCACCATAGCCGGAGATGATGATACGGGCTATCTCCTCGTATTCCTTTTCCGTCATTCCGTCCTTGCGGACTCCCGAAAACTCGGCGAGGTCGAGAAGCTGTATTTCCAGCCACGACTCGGCGATGTTACTGCCGAACGTCCTCGATACACGGGCTATGCTCGGAGCCTTGCCGATAAAGCATCGTTCGAGACTCTGGCAATAGCGGCCTTGATTGTCGGGGCTAAAAAGGCAGAGCAGATTCTCCCCCGTCTTGTAGGTTGCCAGTATCTCCCGTTGCCAGCTTGGTGGCGATGGCTTCTGCAAACTCTGCATATCGCTCCTTTTTGGTCTTGGAATTAGGTTTTTGATGGATTCCGGATTGCTCATCTCGTGCTCGTTTTAATTCAATTCTTAACCAGTTGGCAAAGTGTTTTTGTGCATCGCTGACGCTTTTTCTTGCAATACCCTCGTTTTGGAGCTTACGGATATATGCCTCGATATAGAGCCTCGATGCGCTCTCGTCGATGTGGTTGTTCATCGATAGCGTTTCTATCCACGTTTGATTTGAGAGTAGTTCTTCACGCAGTTCTGTCAGTGGCTTGTCAACGTCTTTGCCAAAATCTTCTTCTTTTTCTTTGCTTCTCGATAGAGAAGTTTCTTTTAAATCATTATCATTTTCATTATCATTTAAGCCCCCACTGGCTCGTTTGGCCCCCACTGGGTTATTTGGGGTCGAGTGGCTCGTTTGGCTCCCACTGTACTTTGATTTAACCGTTTCAGAGTTTTTGTCATTACCTCCTTTACGCCCGTTGTTCCGGTTTCTCTCGACAATGCCCTGATATTTGAGTTCATCTATCTCGAATTGATTCTTGAAAAACTCAAATGCCATTTCAATGTCCTCCTCTACCGTAACCTCCTCGCCAAGTTGATATTTGAATATTGCTCGAAACAGCCTGCCCAGTTGTTTGTCCGATAATCTCGATATGGGTTTGTAAAATGATTTATAAATCAAAAAGCTGTCTTTCATTTATTCTTAATATTGATAGTTATTCTCTTTTCGTATCATACTTTTCAATTATCATAATTCCTTCTTCTGTTTTATCTCCGTAAACGATATGACAGCCAAACTCATGAACCAATATATCCAAATCTTCTATGGTTTCTATCTCAGTATAGAGATTAAGGGTATTGGTATCTATCATTTCCCTTATAACTGGCAATCTTGACTCAAACAATGAATCTTCTAAACTTCTTAGATAGATGTCCCCTCGTTCAAATACATTCATGTTCGATGTTATTATTTTCACCTTAAAAGTTTTCGACTTATGGGGATCGTCGTTGTAATAAAAACGAGCCGACGATAATTGATTTAAATTAACAGAGACATGATTATCTTCTTGGAATTTTTTTATCCTATCCTGAATATCTATATACTGGTCATTATTGATGAATGACTTGAAAAAAAGATATTCTAAACATAAATTAGATATAACTAATTTTTCTCTGTTTAATTTGTCTTCCGATTCCATATTAAGTTTCAGTAATTGAAAATGCCCACCCGTTCAGGGTCTTGTGCTTGTCAATCTCACCGGTTTTGCATAGCTCGTTTATCTCGGATTTTAGTGACCGGATAACCACCGACTGTATTTCGGTAAAGCTCGCTATGGAGGGCTCCTTGTTATTCTTTTTCTTTTCCTCGATAATGGAGGATATAACTTGCTTGGCTATAATCATGGCTATTTTTGTTTTAACAATTCTGGGTTATGAGAATACAGCCGGCAGGTACTTGTGCCGGTAAACGTTTTTCAGATAGGTTATCATTTGGTCGTAGCTCTTGATAAAGCCCTCGTTGATAAGGTCGGCGACTTTTCTTTCCAGCTCGTACAATTCCCGCTGTTTCTTTTCTTCGCCGTATTGGTTGCGGATATTCCTTTCATGCTCGTTGAACACAATCCAGTTCAACGCTTCGCCTACTTTCTGCATGGCTTGGGGCATGAAGTCTTTCCGAACGATCTTTGAAACAGCCGAGCCTAGTTTGTTGTAGGCATCGCCGGCTTCGTTGCGGTACTTTATCATTTCGTCATAGACGAATTTCAACACCTTAACCTTAAACGACGGGTTAATCCACATTGCAAAATCGATGAACAGTAAGGGCGACATCCAAACAGCCCCTGCCTCTTTGCTCCCGTCTTTGTTGGTTCTCGATTTATTTATTATAAGTATTTGATTTATAGGTTTTTCGGAATTCCGAATTTGATCGTCGTCATTTATAAGAGCTTTTATAAACTCTTTTGTCTTACTGTTTTCGAGATAGTGGTTAACATTTTTCTTGTGGTTGTTGCCTTCGTTCCACTGTTTCAACAATTCGGATGCACAGAAAAATCCGTCTTTGGTACGTTGGGTCACATCTATGTTACCCATTCGCCTTTTCATCAGTTGGTTCGTTTTCATAGCGTATTTTTATTTATTGATTTTTGATTAGATAAATTGCAAATACGAAATCCGTGTAGATTTTCGTTTTCTATGCACCAGCATAACATCTCGTAGGCGGCATCGATAATATCTTCATGTTCGGCAGTGACATAAATGTCTTTATAACAAACCTGTACAAGTAAATCGAATGTGCATTTTATCATTAAAGGGCTTGCATACTCATCAATCATTTGTCTGGGCAACAAATCCAAAATATCCTGCAAAGTGAATGTGGGTGCGGTTTCTGCCTCCATATTGTCAAATTTGTTTGGGACAATACCAAAAGCTAAACTCCAACAATTTTCCACCTCTTTCCCGTCAATTTTGGTAACTTTAACCCAACATGCACTTGCACAGTTTGTATTTAATCCAAGTTCTTGCAAGTGCTTCATCTGCTTTATTGATAATACTTGTGTACTCATAATACTGATTTACATTCCACAATAAGGTTTGTTTATTTTAGATTCAACGACTTTGTATTTAATGGGCAATCCGGAGCAGGTGATAGCGAGCAGGGCAGAGTCCCTTTCTTCTTGGTTGCTGCGGGGTCTGTTAAACTCTATCCCGCTCATCTGGCACAACCGCTTCAATTCTTCATGGGTGATCTTGCCGGCTTTCCCTTGCCAGCACTTGCGCAACGGGGATTGCTCCATGACTTGTATTCCGTAATGACTCAGCATTTCGACTATCTTGCGACCGGTCTCTTGGTTGCGACCTACATGCTCGCCTTTCTTGGCTGCGCTCGCCCGTGTGTCTTTCGGTGACAAATGCCAGTTGGATTTGTTCTTCCAACCTGCCTCGACATATACCACGGTGGCATGGCCGAGTTCCGCACCTTCGAATGCCACCGAACGGACGATTTCCAACAACTCCGGGAACGGGTGGCTGTTAACCGTCAGCTTCATGTCGTACAGTCCCAATATGGCAAGTCCGCTGCGCTCCACGTCGGGGTCTATCCCTATCACTACATCATATTTTATTTTTCTATTGTATGTGGCTTGTTCTTCCATTATATTGTATCTTTCTCTTTTTGTTCGGCAGGCGGGACTCGAACCCGCAACTGTATATTCGCTCCTTATACTCGACTTATACCGCTCTCCCGTTTGAACCACTGCCGATACCACCTAAAACACTTATGGCTTATTTCTCCCCGCAGTTCCTTCCTCCGTATGTTGCTCGACCACGTACCCGGATCGGCTTGCGGGGAATGTCTCACATTATGCTCCTATATCAGGTCTATGATTTTGGTTTTCACAATTCCGTCCAACCTCATGTCTTTAAGGCCTTGTCTCATGTGTTCTTGCATGAGGCGGTTGGCTTCGGTGATGTCTTTGGCGCAAACGAGGTTGTAGTACTTCGTTTCCTTTTCATTACCGTTGTCATCGATGAATATGTCTATCAACGTGGCCTTGTAGAAGGGCTTGCCTTCTTCCTTCTCGTTGACTATCTCTATAACTTTTGAACGTGTGATTGAGAACACATCGCAATCATCGTATTGTTCAACGCCTTTTGCTTCGGCCTCGGCGAAATACTCCACGTTGGTGATGTAGTGCTCGATGACTTCTTTCACTTCACCCTTGATATTCTCCTTGTTGACTTTCAGTTTGATTTCGTATAGCATCGCTTTTATTTTTTATCGGTTAAAAACTTCTTTGAACTTCTCGTCGAGAGCATTCAATATTCTCATTCGCTCAGCCGCTCTACCTTGATTATCAGTAGTGTAAATTCTCATTAACAATTGCTCTCGTGATCCATAAAAACAGCCACATGTATAAAATGGAGCAACATTGGGATAGTTGTGTTTATACCAGATATGAGTAGTACCTTGTACTGACACATAGGTATCTTTTACCATAAATTGAAGTTCTTCCGCTTCGTAACCGGGCATGTTTGGGTTTCTTGCCGCATAACGGCGGACATCACAGTCGCTATCCTTTGCCAACTCCGTGAGCACATCGACGGGAGTGTTGGGATTCCCTGCCGCATAACGGCGGACATCACAGTCGCTATCCTTTGCCAACTCCGTGAGCACA
>OGOK01000056.1_pt1 | contig 105735 bp, 95 predicted proteins | sample 1552661 | NCBI WGS metagenome assembly OGOK01 (sample SAMEA2580172, study PRJEB22360) | human gut metagenome | biome: human gut; feature: human-associated habitat; material: faeces | place: Denmark | collected 2008/2010
GGCTACTCCATGGGAACCGCTCCTATCGTAAGCTACAATTACGGTGCCCGCCGCGATGATGAACTGCGGAGCATTTTCCGAAAGAGCCTCACCGTCATTGCCGGTGCCGGTCTTTTCCTCACGACCTCCGCATCCCTCGCCGCTCCCGTACTGGCGGATATTTTTGTCGGCTATGATGAACCTTTAGCCACGCTCACCGTCCGGGGGTTCCGATTCTTTTCCTTTTCTTTCCTCCTAAACGGGTTCTGCATGTACGGTTCGGCGTTTTTTACGGCACTGAACAACGGTTTCATCTCTTCAGTAATCTCTCTCCTCCAGTCCGTTGTTTTTCAAATCATCGCCGTTATAGCGCTTCCACTATGGCTGGGAACAGACGGTATCTGGCTTTCCGTTTCCATCGCCAAGCTGCTGGCATTTTTCGTGACAGTTTTCTTCTGGATCAGCTGCCGTAAAGAATATCGTTACGTGTAAAGAAACAGGTGCATGATAAAAAGCATTTCTCCGAGATGGAAAGAGAAATGCTTTTTTCGTTCACTGTATTTTCAATTTTACCAAGTTTGACCTCTGGAATAAATTGCAGCCACGGCATTGAGAAAAAACCGGATTTCTCCGGATAAAAAAGTATCAGATATTTCATCCGGTGACTCAATCTAAAACATAAAATTTTATGTAAATTTATCATTTTTATAATCTCAAACTATTTTCATCCAACAAAAAATTTCGAAGGCCAATCGTAATAATTCCATTCTCATCACGACGAACTTTAATATTATCTCCTACGATGACAATTTTCCGGAACGAATCCGGGATGCGCAGAAGACTGCGTTGTTCCTGATCCACTTTATCTGCCGTCGGAAGTGTAAACGCAGATTGGATGTAATGTTTCTCACTTCCTTTTGTAGCGACAAAATCTACCTCCAGCTGCTTCTTTCCGCGTTTTCCTTCTCTATTCGCCCCATAGTATTCCACAACACCGACATCTACATGATATCCGCGAATCCGAAGTTCATTATAGATAATGTTCTCCATAAGATGCGTTTGTTCTACCTGCCGGAACCCCAACCTCGCATTTCTCAGCCCCACATCTTCAAAATAATACTTAGACGGCGATCCGATGTACTTTTTACCTTTGATGTCATACCGCACAGCCTTGCTGATTAGGAATGAATCAATCAGATAATCAATATAATTCTTGATCGTCTTATCGCTGATTGTTTTTCCCTTTACGCTTTTAAACGTTCGTACAAGCTTACTTTGATTGGTATAGCTGCCAATCGCGGATGCAAGGATGTCCACCAGTTCATCCAACTCCACCTTATTCCGAACATCATGACGCTCAACAATATCCGAGATATAAACCTTTTGGAATAAAGCGTTCAGATACGCTGCTTTATCTTCCGGTTCTGCCATAGTTAGAATCAGCGGCATTCCTCCATAGATAAGATAATCGTCCCATGCCTCATCCACAGATCCCTGACATGCCGGTACATACTCGGAAAAACTCAATGGATACACATGAATTTCATCGCCGCGCCCACGAAATTGGGTAATCACATCGGAAGAAAGAAATTTAGAGTTGCTTCCGGTTACATAAACATCCGCATTGCGGATATGAAGCAAACTATTCAAAACGTCCTCAAATTCGTTTAAATACTGCACTTCATCAAGAATAATATAATAATCTTCCTTATCCCGGATGTTTTCCTTAATAAATCGAAGCAGGGCATCAGGGTCACGCAGAGCTTTATTGCTGCGATCATCTAAAGCTACTTCAATAATATGATTTTCCGGCACACCGCTATCCAGCAAATGCTTATGGAACAAATGGAAGAGCAGATAAGACTTCCCACACCTTCTCACACCTGTTATCACTTTTATCAGGCCGTTTTTCTTTTTACGAATTAATTTATCCAAGTAAATGGCACGTCTGATTTCCATATACATCTCCTATTCCGAAACAAGGTGCATATACAACTTATTTCGGAATATATTGTACCCGGTTTTCATGGATATCGTCAAGATAAACTGCGGAGCATTTTCAGAAAGAGCTTCACGGTCATCGCCGGTGCCGGCCTTTTCCTCACCACCTCCGCATACCTCGCCGCCCCCGTACTGGCAAATATTTTTGTCGGCTACGATGAAACTTTAGCTACGCTCACCGTCCGGAGGTTCCGATTCTTTTCCTTTTCTTTCCTCCTAAACGGGTTCTGCATGTACGGTTCGGCGTTTTTTACGGCACTGAACAACGGTTTCATCTCTTCAGTAATCTCTCTCCTCCAGTCCGTTGTTTTTCAAATCATCGCCGTTATAGCGCTTCCACTATGGCTGGGAACAGACGGTATCTGGCTTTCCGTTTCCATCGCCAAGCTGCTGGCATTTTTCGTGACAGTTTCCTTCTGGATCAGCTGCCGCAAAGAATATCATTACGCCTAAAGAAATATTCTTTTTTCAGCCAGGGCATCCTTGAATACGTGATCCTGAATCTCTTTGCGTGGGAGATGCATCTTCCATTGTCAGATGAGAGCTAAGCCACCGGCTCCAACGCATTGTAAAGTGATTGGCATGAGTTTCCTGCACATACTGATAGAACTTTGCAATCATAGCTGCTTTCTCATGATAATAAGCGGCTTTCCATTGATTCGGTTTCGGCTTATCCATTTCATAAACAATGTAATTTCCGCCAAGAAGATATTGGCGCGAGAGAATATCCTCCAGTGATATATCAGGATTTTTCATCATATCATACATGGCCATATAAATCGTAGTACGTCCTTTGCCCGCCCGGCAGTGGAAGTGCAGCCATGCATGATCGGGCAGTGTGCGTATGAAGGAGATGAAGTCATCAATGTTTTCAGGCGATGGCCAAATATGATCTGTTGCCGCAATGCGGTAATAATACAGACCATTTTGTTCCACCAGCTGCCTTTCACTCATGACCGAACTAATCTTCATAGGTTTAGGATCAATCGACTTCTTCTCTTCATCGAGCATCGTCACAATGAGATTTTTCCCCTTGGCTGCACACAAACGCCTCATCTCATCTTTTAAAACATCAGTTTTGTTCTTTCCGATGTTGCCCCAATCGCGCGCGCCGAACCAGCTGACGGCATTCCCATTAAATATACCATGCGTTTCCTGCCGTAGATCCACAATATAAATTGGCCCTTTCGCCTGCTTCTTGAGTACGGAAACCAGCTTCTTAAACTCTCCGACAGAGAACTCCGCACTGCCGGATATGTTCAGACGATCCAACCCCTTGCGCGAGGGGGTCATCGTAAATCCTTTGCCTGTTTTCTTGACATCCACATCAGAGCGGAACGCAGAATTCGCAGTACGAAATCTGCGCGGCAATTGATCCCTGTCTTTTGCATCGAGACGCCAGATATAGCCATCGTACTTTGTACGACCAGCTGCAGAAACATCCGTCTGATCCGGTGCTTGCTGGAGAAAAACGCCACTTATTGCAGGTTCTGCTTCCCAGGCATTCCCTGATAATGGCATGCTTCCAAGTATTATTGCAGCCGTTATTGAGAATAGTATTTTCTTTTTAAGATGCAGCATGAGTGATACACTTTCCCATGTAAAAAATAATTGTAAATGGACAAATGAAAAAGCTACGGGGTCTACAGACGTATAAATCCATAGCTTTTTCTTATAAGCAAATTCCTCTGACGCATTTTATCATCCGCCGTTTTCCTTTCTCCTTTTTGAACACACTACCGTCTGTGATTTCCCTTGTATTCCCTGCCGATGAAATCCGGTCACAGAAAAAACAGGATAATATCTACTTCACCGAAGCCGCCGCGATGCGGTCAGCCGCTTTTTTCACCATTTCATTGGCGGAGTCCGTTGTCAGAACGGAAAAAAGACGGTACTTATCGCCGTACTTCATCACGTAGCCTTTTCCGTAAACGGGAACGGCAAATCCGTCGATGAAGAAAACGGCACGCACGCCGCTTGTATAAATACGGGGTCTGTCCTGTGCGCGGTGAATCTGCTCCACATTCAGGAAACTGACGCCAAGCATGTTGAACGGAATCTTGGGATCTGTCTCGGGCTTTTCATTGATCCGCTTCGCCATTTCCAGAAACATACCATTCAATACGTTTTCCATGCCCAAAAGAGCCACGTTGCAGCCATACAGTTCGGAAACCGATTTCCCCGACAGACGTGGCGCGTCAAAAGCGTCTTTCATGGCTTCTTTACCGACTACAGGAGCAAATTCGCAGTTCATGACAAAAGCGGGCACGCTGTTTCCTTCTTCCGTCACGGTAAGCAGTCCGAATTTCCCATCCTTTCCAAGAGGAGTAAAATCGGTATTCTTTGGAAACTTCACTTTTTGAAAGAAAGATTTCGCGTCTTCCTGCACAATGCCGTTCCATACAGCGGAAACGATATTATCATCTTTAGGAATATTTATGCTTGAAATCGGCGGAAAGCCTGCCATGTTTCCCATATTGTCCGTCATACCGGCAGCTCCCGCACACGTTGTCGTCATGGCACAAAGAATCGAAGCCGCCAGCATTATTTTCATCTTCATCATTTCATCTCCCGTGCCGCTTTTTCTACATAAGGCACAAAGTATGCCCCTGATTTCTGATCACTTGCAAAGAGTGTGTATGTCGTACTGTCACCATCTTCCAAGATGAGCCCTTCCGCAAAAAAGGGGATCAGGGAGCCGCCAGTGTATAATCCGGCTTTCACCTTTGCCAGGCGGTACACTTTCCCCCCGCGTGATTTCTTTTCTTTCCAGCGGGTCTCACCGCTCACATACAGACGGATCCCCTTTTTCCCCAGAAATTGTTTATACGGCTCTCCGATTTCAGCTTCTTTCCACATTTTGCCTGCAAACGGTATGGCAGCGTTCTTTTTATCAGATGCTGCCTGTTTCGCTGCAGTGCTGCCCGCCGTGCCTGTCATTTCTTTTCCCATCAGTTTCACGAAGGGTGATAAACCGTTCTTTTCTTTCTCCGGATTCTTATGATCCACGGAAAAAGAGAGCACGAGGGATTCGTAAAAAGCTTCCGGCGTGTTTGCCCGAAGCTGGTATACCCGCAGCTCTTCCAAGGCTTCCGCCGCCAGACGGGATACATGCGGTGCCAGTTTGGACGTCAGGTAAACAGATGTCGGACCGTCAGCACCGCCGATAATGCCGATAGCAGCTGCCTGCGGTTCCGACTCCTTTTCAACTGCTTCGTGTTCTGCCCAATTTTTCATCTGCTTTCCAAAGTATGTCTGTCTCCCGTCAAGAATATCGACAGTATCTCCAAAATCCAGCACGTGTCCTTTCGGAAGAGTGAGTGTATCTGCTGAAGCGGAAAAAGTGAGTAAAGCGGCCATGCCGAGCGCTGCGCATATTGTTTTCATAGTGACCTCGTTCCTTTTATATTTCTTTAATTATAGCAGAAACGAGCGTCTGTTATTCTATTATTTTACTTTTCTTTGTTGTGTCTTCTGCAATGAAATGTCCGGATGGGCGAAGCAAAAGATCTTGTATAGAATCCCTATCACCGGAGGTCTGCAGATGATCCCTGACTGACGGGCTTTTTAAATTCATTTTTGATCCGGCTTCCAACATATGCTATTGTGTCGGATTTTTGTATCCGCAATCAACTCCCTTATGATTCTACACTTGTCTTTCGCAACGCAAACATAGCATAAGAAGAAATACTTTACAATTTCCATACCGATAGCTTTGTCCTGAATCGTTTCACCGATTTGTAACATACAAAAAGATCAGAACGCTGTATCCAAAGGTAAATACGTCTGACCTTTTACTGTTGCATATTTCATTATCCCATGGAATAGGAATAAAGAGATTCCCTATCCCACAGACCGGATTCTATCAATCCCGAAATTACAATCCCTGCTTGAAGAATTTCCTGAAAGCAGATACCTCCGCATGGGACTGCGTGACAGATACGGCATACTTGCTTCCACGTTTGATTCCCGGTTCATAGGTAATCGGTTCAAACTGGAACGTAACATCCGGCTTGGATGCGGTGCAGTACCCCACCAGGGTGGACTTAATCTGTCCGCCATTCTCTTTATTGAACACAACCGGCTCCTCATGCCCTTTCAACTCTGCGTCCACAGGCACCACGACCACTTCCCCCGGTTTATATCCTACGATGAAATTACTGTGCGTCGTGACTTTAACAACGACTGCATCCGTAAAATCCTCCATATGGCAGTATATCAGCGTATACTGATCCCCTTCCGGCACACACTCGTTGAAAAGCTCTCTCATCCTCGCCTTATTTCTTGCATTTTCCTCATCCGTCGCACCGGTCAGAAGCTTCTTAACGATATCCATCAATCCCATAATACTCTCCTTGTCTAAAAATATAAAATTAATTACACTTCACAACTGCCATTTTACCATATATGACAATACCGGAAGAACAGTATGTAAATTTACTGACCTTGTAGCCAAAAATAACGCGAGATCATTAATACGATAATTTCCACCCAAATATATTCAATTGGGAACGGAAATTATTCGCCGTCAGCACGAACATAAAATGTGCTTCTTCCTGATCCTTTTCTGATGATAATCCTTTCATCAGTAAGCTTCTTTAACGCTGCAAGCGCAGAAGACCTCCCTATACTTGGACAATAATACACAACATCTGCCCCGGTAAATTTTCCAATCTTTTCTTCAACATATTTTTTTACGATGTCATAAGCCGTACTGACGTTACCGTTTTCGTCCATCAAACCGACTCTCTCCTCAAATTCCGTATAGCAAGCCAGCACTGTCTGCAACATGTATCTGATAAAAGGCGTCGGATCATTTTTTTCTTCATGCCATCCTGCATCAGCTTCTTGAAGAGTATCGTAGTATCGATCCTTGGTTTTTTCTATCTGTTTTTCAATACTGATGTATTTTCCTACACTATATCCATTCTTATACAGAAGAAGCAGCATGAGTAATCTGCTCATTCTTCCATTTCCGTCATTAAAAGGATGGATGCAAAGGAAGTCACAAATAAATATCGGAATCAGAATCAGCGAATCTATTTTTTCATTTGCTTCCGCCTGTTCATAGGCATTGCAAAGATTCTCTACCACATCCGGTGTGTCATATGGCACAACAGGTATAAATCGTGTGATCACCGTTCCATCCGGTTTTGTTTCATTGATATAATTCTGAACATTTTTAAAATGTCCTCCGTAAAATGCTCCGGCTCTCTTTAAAAGATCCCGATGAAGCTGCAGGATATAGGAAGATCTAATGGGAATATATTCATTACTCTCATGAATTGTATGCAATACATCTCTATACCCCATAATCTCATCTTCATTACGATTACGGGGTACCGTCTTTTCTTCAAATAACTGCTTCATTCGGGTACTTGTTGTAATAATCCCCTCTATTTTATTAGAGCTTTCTGTACTCTGTATTTTTGCAATTTCAACCAGGCGGTCCAATTCTGCCGGCTTTGGTTTCCGGCGTACGAATAAATCCTGTCGCCCTTTATACTCATGTATCTTTGCAACAAGATTTAATATATCATTATCCCATGCTTTATCTGCAAGCTTACCGTAATCAAACGACCTCATAAGAACTCCTTTCGTCCGGCATAATCTCTTTTCGTCCAATTATAATTGATTTTGGACGAAGCATCAAATAGCCGGATGAAAACTGCTGTCCTCATAAGTTAATGGGTAGTGGTTACATGTCCTTACAATTTGTTTTCCATTTTTTACGCCTGTAATTTCCTGCATATATTTCGAAGATCACAATCCCCAGCGCAAACAATAAAAAGATACGGTAATCCATTCCATATTTTACAGTTGCCTTTAATTGGACTTTCCCGGAAACCGCCTCCATTTGTTTCTGAGCGATCATTTCTCTAATTCTGTCAGTGCTTATTTTATTTGAGGCAGAGAGCAATTCCCTCAATACATTTTTATCAGTGATTTCAAACACTGTACCATTTACAAGCTGAGTATCGCCTAAATCATCAAAATAATAATATTTCCCATCTTTAATCCAAATGGAACCAGCTGTACTCAAACCGACATTCTTTATTTTTTCCAGCCGTATTTCTTATCAAAATAAACTACTTGTGTATTCCTTGCATACAATATCTTTGAATGATTTTTAGTGTACCTAAACTCTTGAGCTATTTCTGATTCTTTCCCCCTTTGATTCGATATCTGTAGAATTGTTGTCAATATGAATCACACCGATGTGAAACATGAAAAACACTGACAGGGAAAAAATAACAGTATGCTAATGATTAACACTAATAACCAGTTTCTTCTTTTTTCATGTTCAATCAAATTAAAATGACCCCTGCATCATTAAATCTTTATCTAGCACTATCTTCCCATATTTTTCACTTCTGATAGATTTTTTATCTGAAAAAAGTGTCATTCTCTGCAAGATAATCTTGCATCATCTTGCGCACTCCTCTTTTTGCAAACTTCTCTTTTTATTTGCTTGAATTTATACTCTAAGTGCAACAATTAAATAATGACTCATAGCCTTGGTATAATGGTGTTTGCTAAGACATCTAATAATCAAGGAGAAACTATGAGTCATTACAAACATCTTACACCAGTTGAGAGAGAAAAGATATTTCTTCTTCACTCTCAGAACAAAACATTAACTTATATAGCTGAAACTATTCATCGTGATAAGTCTACGGTTTCTCGCGAGATAGCTCGTAATTGCTGTGATGGAATTTATTCGCCAAGTGTAGCTCACTCTAAATATTTAGAACGTCGCACTGCTTGCAAACCTAAGCTCAAGCTTTCTGATTCTAAAAGATTTGAATATGTCAGGGATAAATTTCTGAAATTAAAATGGTCACCTGAACAAATATGCGGTCGACTAAAGCTGGAGAAATCAGAGCTGTATATTAGCTATACAACAATATATAGAGCTATATACGCCGGAATGTTTGACACAGACAAGGAACGTGCTTCTAATGGCAATCGAGGTGCTATACGTAAACTTCGTCATCGTGGAAAATCCCGACATACCAAGAAATACATTGAAAAACGTGGCAAAATCCCAATCAGCAATACTATTTCAGACAGACCGTAAGAGGCTAATAATCGAACTCGTATAGGAGACTGGGAAGCTGATACCGTTATTGGAAAGAGAGGCGGTGCTTGCCTTGTTACCCTAGTTGATAGAAAGAGTCGATTTCTTCTAAGTTCTAAAGTTGAGAAGAACGATTCTATATCTGTAAAAAATGCCATGATTTTCTGTCTTAAGGAACAGCCTTGTCATTCAATTACACCGGATAGAGGCATGAAATTTGCAAAGCATGCTGAAATTTCTATTGCATTGGAAAAGGTTAAGTTTTACTTTCCGCTACCACGTCACCCTTGGCAACAAGGAACGAATGAAAATACAAATGGACTTCTTAGAGAGTATTTTCCTAAGCATTCCGATCTTGATGATGTGTCGGAAGAATATATACAAAGCAAAGTGGATGAAATGAACAAACGACCATGGAAATGCCTTGGATTTAGAACTCCCTATGAAGTCTATTATTTAACTATGTTGCACTTAGCTTGACAATTCAAGTGTCATAAAAGACCTCCATACTGTGTAATGATCTTACATCGGTATGGAGGTCTTCACAAACTTTTGGAAACTCTTGCCAGCTTAGAGCCCCGCATCTTTTAACAGATTTTATATCGGTTTTTGGTATTTACACAAAACTTGAAACTCTCTCATTATATTTTTAATTTTTGTATATTATATCAACATTTTCATATATTTTTATATTATTATGCCAAAAATTATATTCATCTAATTTTTGTGTGATACCATCATAGACATTGCAAGTATTAGTTGGATCTTTAATTGTAATGATTAAACAAAATTCTTGACTTAGTTCTCTATTTTCAATAATTGCTCTATCTTCAACACTACTTCTGTAAGTATTCTCTATAGTAAGATACCATTTTTTGTTAGAAGTTGTGTATTTCAATTTATTTCCGTCTGTTAATTCAGATGTATCCACTGCATATTTTTTTACTGGATAGTATTTGTCTCCATACTGAATTAACATTCTTTCTTTTAATGCAAATTCATCAGATGATTCTCTCATTTTAACCTTACTATACAATGAACCTACTAGTATATTTTGAGCACCACTTCTTCCAACTGGATTTAAAATACAGTTTTTTCTTGTATCTCTAGCCACCTTTTCATCATAAGAACCAAACTTTACATCTATATTCGACTGGCAATATTCAAAACCTTGAGTTGGGTCTAAAATAGGATCATATACAAGAGTCACAACAGCTTGAAACTTAAAGAATCCATCCTTTACCAAGCATTCTGGCATAGGAAAATCTTTAATATCTATAAATTTTCCTTTTGGTAAAACATCACGCAATATTAGAGTTGCTTCATTTGGAGAATTATATAATATATTATTAACTGTATCGGGCAATCCAAAACCAAGGTATTTAGTTCTTTCAAATTCTGGTATTTCTGTATTCTTAGGGTAATTAGCAGAATGAATTATTAAACTTTTCAACAACAATGAATCAAATTCTTCATCCATCTCGTTTAATAAACCTGCAGCTAAAGCAGCTACTCTAGGAGTAGAAAAGCTAGTTCCTGCTTGTTCAACAATATCTCCATTTTTAGAGAATGATCTTACACCTCCTTGGATTATCTCTCCATGCGAATTGACTCCAGCATTGCCTCCTAAATGCACAATATCGGGTTTTATAATATAAGCTGGACCTGGCCCTCTTCTCGAAAATGGTGATAAGTTATATGGCTCAGATATCCAACCGTACTCTTTTTGGGCTGCAATAGACCCTACCACCAATGACCTAACGGAATCAGCTCCTTCGTGTAATTTTCCCAGAACACCCCCACTAGCAAAATTCGTACAATTCCCAGCAGATTTACATATCAAAACATTATACTCATCTTGAATATCATCCAACGCAATAGCAAAATCGCTAAATTTTTGTTCAGATATTTCACGAACAATACTTATTGATAAATTCCATACCTTTATTTCTTTATGATTATTTTTTATTACTTCTCTAATATTTTGTATTAATTCATCTTCCTCTATACTTTCTTTTTGCGTATCTGGAAAAATTGCAGCATCAAATACTCTTATATTTTTAGCTCCAACAACTTCTTCACCTTGAAGTTCATCTCCATACGTAATAACACCGGCAACAAATGTTCCATGATTTTCTAACAGTAATTCATTTGGGTATGGTGAATTTCTAACTCCATAAATCCACGACTGTAAAAGATCTATCCTACATATTCCGTTATCTAAAACACCTACAATCTCACTTTTTTTCTCGCTCTTATATTTTTTTATTTTTATCACATCTTTTTTGTTCAAAACATCCAAATTAATCGATACATATGGCATTGGAACAAACTCTTCTGCTAAATCAAACAATGTATTATTTATAAGTTTATCAATTTGTAAGCTTGATATATTGCATAATTTATATATTATAAGTGATTTCGTATAATTTGTTTTTATAAATTCAATCTGTTCATTTCTTAAAAACATCTCAAATTTTGCTTTATGACTTTTATTAGTGGAAAAGTCGTTAAAATTAAAAAGTTTTACCTTATAGTTAGAAACGCCTTCACTTTTATATACAATAGGCTTATATTTCATGATATTATCAATACCAGAAATTCCATACGCATTATTTTTAACATCACTTATTTTTCCTTCAATTTTAGCTCCATCTGTTTTAGAATCCACACGAATAACCAAAGTATTTTCATCTGTGACTCCAATCACATTATTCTTGTCAGTAAAAAAAATGTTTTCAATTTTCCTTCTATGACTTTTAGCATGTGCATCTCTATTTAACTTTGCTTCAATTATTACTGGTATATTTCTTTCATTCCAGTTTTCTTCTTCTAATACATCATTTATAACTTGCGATAATGCCACAGATTTTTCATATAGTTCTTCACCATGAAGAACCCATTTGGGAAGTTCTTTTTTCCCACCACCTTCTACTCTTTGTTTATCTTCTTCTCGTTTAGCAAAAAATTTAATTGGTAATGTTTCTTTCATTTTTACTCACCCCTTACTTTTTTAGATATCATCTGTACCTTTCTTAGAGGAAATCCATGACTTTGTAATTCTCTATGGGTCATTCCTCCTTGAATTAAAAATTCGATAAAATCTTCTTCATTATTTATTGAATGATTCTTAAATAAAAAAGATTCTCTTAGAATGTCAAATAGAACAACCTCATCTTTTTCATTTATTACGGCATTTCTCATAGAGTTACTCATAATATTGTTAATATCAGAATAGCTTAATCCAATTAATAAAGTTGCCAGATTCTCAATTTTCTTGTCTGTCATATTAAATTTAAATTTTGATGTATTGATACATATATTAATAAGTCTATTAATTTCAAATTCCGTAGGCTTATTTACACTTAATACTCGATTAAATCTACGCCAAATCGCAGGATCTAGTAATTCATGATGATTTGTGGCAGCAATTATAATACTATCTTTACTAAAAACATCTATATTCTGAATAAGGCTATTTACAACTCTTTTTAATTCACCTGTTTCATTTTTGTCATCTCTTATTTTAGCAATAACATCAAATTCATCTAAGAACAAAATGCACTCCTGCCTTGAAGCAAAATCAAATATTTTTCTGATGTTTTTTGCCGTACTTCCCAACAAAGATGAAATCATTCCATCCAATCTTGCTGTCACTAATGGAAGACCTGTCTCCATAGATATATATTGTGCTATCGAAGTCTTACCACATCCTGGTGGCCCGTAAAGAAGCAAAGTACAAGAATCATCTATTCCAGCTTTCAATAATTTATCCCTATTTTCATATCCCTTTATAAAACCTCGAACTTCATTTGTGACTTCATTATTTAAAATTAATTTCTCTCTATCAATAATCGGATAACAAATATCAACCATATCCATTCTACTTTCACCATCAACAGGCTTAGATGATAATGAATCTAAAAATAATATACTTCCTCTTTTTTTTGATAATAAATTATTTATTTTTCGTGCCAATGATAAGTCACCAGTATTTTCTAAATTTTTAGCTAATATCTTAGAATAATTAAAGACTTTTTCCTTATCTCCAGATAATGCTCCTTCAATTATTTTAGAAATCTCTGTATACATTCCGTCCACCTCCTGCTGTTTATCATACATTATTTTTGTATTTATTTCAATGATTTTGTTACTATAATTATATTTTTTGTTATTTCTCTTTGTGTATTGTTATCAAAAAATAATAGCCACCCGTAAGCGGGTCTGTATACTCCTTAAAGTTTAAGCTGTCTTGCACTATGTCTTCTTGCAATTGATTGCGTATATACTCTTTTATCCCTCCTTCATATCTTCCAGAGGTTCTTTCCTTTTCTATAAGATTCCTTTTATCTACCCCCAGTTTAACTGGGGGGTTATTCATGCTTTTCGGCGGACAGACCGTCTCCACATGGTCCGAGCTCCATACCTAAGTGTCTAAGATATAACTAATTTTACTGGTTTAAGGGAATATGGCAACGGTAAAAATAGCCAATTCACGATATATCGGTCTAAGGAAATTGTCCACATGAACTTTCTATTATAGAAGCTTGCATGAAAGTTTTCAGCGTCTCCACTCTATTACCTTTTAGGCCCACTATTTTTATCTTCTTCATATTTAACTTTTAAGACTCTCTCAATGACATCGAGAGCATAATCATCAAACTCATTCTTATCCATTTCTATTGACTCTAAAAGTTTTTCGTTTTTCTTTAATGAATTTACTAGAACCTCTTTATCTTTATTATCAAGTTTTACATCATAGAGCAGATTGGCTAGGAAGATAACCATACTTTTATATCGTTGGCAATACCCCTTTTCAAACGACCAAATTGAATCCTTTTCCGATGCACACATTGTTTCAAAATCCTGTTCGGTATATTTAGGTTGTAAACCTAGAATAGGATTCACTAATAACATGGTTACGGATTCCATTAAGTTAACATAAGATCCTAGCTCAAATTGCTGAGATTCTGTCATCTTCCTGTAATCCGTCCCAAATGTTTTTATTTTATCAATGGCATCTGATAATTTATGCGATTCATCCTTAATTTTCTCTATTCTCGTGCTTATTTCCACAATCGCCAGTTCACAAGACCTTGTATCTCTCTCACTTATAAGCGTATAGATATTTTCTAGTCGTTCTTTATTATGCTTTGACCTTAGAAAAAGGATTCCACTGGTCACAAAAGCTAACCCTGCCACAGCCCATCCAACGGTTCCCGCGAGAGCAAGAAATGCACTCCCTGCTGCCATTCCTCCCCCGCCTGCAGCTAAAGTACCACCTCCTAGCCATGCTAGGGCAGCATTCGTTGCTGCTGCTCCACCTAATGTAGATATTGCTGTTCCAGTAGAAGCAACACCAAACGTTGTTGCAATTCCCCATCGCCGCTGTAGGACCCAGAGCAGCTACGGACCAGCACCTATTCCTGCAGCTCCTTGCCCAACAGTTTTCATCTCCGTCTTCTTATATTCTGTTTCAATTTTTTCTACCTGCTGTTTCCAATGCACACTAATTGCTTTCAATTCCTCATATTTCTGTCTTTTCTCTTCTGATACATTGCGAATACGATTAAATACTTTCTGTATTTCATTCAAAAAACTGTATAATGTCCCAGCATACTTCCTTAACTCATTAATTTTCTTATTTGTCTTTTTTGCTGCTACTTCCGTTTTCTGTTGTGCTTTCTGCAGTTTTGATAATTCTGTTGACATCTTAGCATCCTCCAAAGTATTTATTAATATCCGTCTTACTTTTTAAAATTTTAGATTCTGGCACACGACGTAATTTTGCCAATGCAACTGATTTCTCAAACGCTTTTATATACGCATCACTTTTTTCAAAATCACTTACAAACGTAAGAGGATAAGCATTATCATATAATTTAGATAAGTATTCCAACCCATCTATATAATCATTTACAATAATCAATTCTCTATAGGCAAAATCCGCTTCTATCTTTATATAATGACGGGTAATAGCCATTTTTGTTTCACCATATAAGGAAATCGCAAATCGTCCAACACCTACAATATTAAGTCGTAAAATAAACTCTACAGGATTGAAAATACCTCCACCGGCTATAAATGATCTTATTGCTGCATCACCAACATCAAGCAAGCAAAATGTCCCAACCAGTTAATAAATCCACAAAATAACTTACTTACAATGTTTCCTCCGCGCAGCTCCCACCCATCCGCTGCATTCTGTAAAGAAACAAGCTGACCATCTGTGACAAAATGAGATGTATTTATAAACTGATCAAGGAGCGAAAAAAAGAGCCCTAGGAGAGTAGGATTATGCGCCAAAGATTTGAAATGATGGTTTTTAGCATTCAAATTAAAAATATCTCTTCCTGCATCGCCAAGGCCCGTCTGGTCATAAGGACCTTTAAATTTTTCTTCTAGAAATCGTAATGCAGAATTGAGACCATCAAAATTTCCATTTCCTGAATAACATAAATTTGCAAAATCTATGGTCCTAGCAGAAAACCACCCATCTGTAATTTTACCAAGAGGAGATTCTCCGGGTTTACCGACCAGAAAGATATCAATTACACCACATAAAGCTCCCAAACTTGCAGCTAATGCATAATCCAATTTATCACAATTCAGTTTTAATTTCTTAACAGAATCTATTGTTTCATTCAAAGCAGTCCGGTCAGATTGTGCCTGTGTTAAAGCATCGGCAATAGATGTAGAAAAGTGAAATCTATCATCCTCTACACTTAAATCAAGAACTACATCTTCTCTTACCATTTCATCAGTCATTTGCAGCTTCCTCACTGCTAATTATCCTAACATACACTGATTTATTTTGTGTGTATGATTTTGGAAAACTTATGGCGCTTTTATTCTTTTCCTTTAGCGACAGACAGACTGTCTCCACATGCATGGTCTGAGGGAACATGTCCACCGGCTGGACTTTTTTGATTTCGTAGCCTTCTGATTTTAAAATCTTCGCATCTCTGGCAAAGGTGGCGGGATTGCAGGAAACGTAGACGATGCGCTTGGGATTCATACCTGCCGCTGCCTTTAATACTTCTTCGCTGCAGCCTGCTCTGACGGGATCCATGACGATCACATCGGGAACCAGTCCTTTCCGGTAAAGCTGCGGCATGAGTTTTCCCGCGTCGGCTGCGTAAAATTCCGTATTTTCCATATGGTTCTTTTTCGCATTCTTTTTGGCGTCTTCTATGGCGGGCTTTACGATTTCTATGCCGATGACCCGCTTTGCCTTTTTCGCCAGGCAGAGGGAAATGGTGCCTGTACCGCAGTAGGCGTCTATGACGGTTTCTCCGCCTTCCAGATCAACGTATTCCAATGCTTTCTCATAGACTCTCAGCCTCTTTACATTCCTTTTTGGCTTTCGCGCCACGCTCATCCAGAAACGCACCAATTATGCACTCAACAGCCAGAGTTTTGTCTGACCAACGGCTTTGAGTATGTTGCAAAACGACACATTAGTGCCGCGTCCATCTTTATATTAAGGGTTATATAGTCTTTTTTGTGCTGAGCCATATCTTCATACGCTCCTTCCACATAACAATCCCACTTGTAATAGTGTAGGCGACTATACACAGCTTTTCAATACTTTTCAACACAATTGTTCGCAAACTTTTTTCTGTCTTCACTTCATTCGACACATATTCCCCCGTATCATCAAGGCTACTGTCTCCACATGAAACGATATGTCATGATAAATCGTATTTAAATATCAAACGATTTCGACCGCAATGCTAACATCATGGTTTAATAATACACAGAACCTTTCACCTATCTCTAAAATCCAGGTTATAAGACAAAAGTGGCATAAAAAAAGCCCAGATTTCTCTGAGCCATATCACATTAATAAATTTTTGCAAATACGCATTTTTATTAAATGCGGTATTGCTATTTCTATAAGTCTATTGACGTTTCATCTAAAAGAAAGTCCTCTACTCCAATATATAAAATACCATCATCATCATATCGAGGTACAATGTTATTTCTTACTATCACCATTTTTTTAAAGGAATCTCCGGTTCTTCTTAAAGATTCAGTTTCCTGCATTTGTTTTTCTTTTGTATCCACATTAAGTGCTGATTGAATATAGTATCTATTACTTCCTCTATTAATAATAAAATCGATTTCTAAGTTCTTTCTGACTGTTTTTTTGTTCTCATTTTTATAATTATATTCTACGACACCAACATCTACATTTAGCCCTCTCATTCGCAGTTCATTGTATATTACATTTTCCATAATGTGTGATTGTTCATTCTGCCTAAAATTTAGTCTTGCATTTCTCAGGCCAATATCGGAAAAATAATATTTATATGGGGATGAAATATACTTCCTCCCTTTCACATCAAATCTCCTGGCTTTTTCTATTAAGAAAGCATCAATGAAGTAATCCAAGTAATTACTAACTGTAAATTGAGATATCTTTATATTCTTTTCTGACATAAAGGTACTAGCTAACTTGGTTGGGTTAGATAAAGAACCAATGGATGAAGATATGATATCCAGCAAATCATCTATTATAGACACATCTTTCAAGATTTTATGACGCTCTACCACATCTTTAATATAAGTGCTTGTAAAAATATTCTTTAAATATTTGCTCTTTTCTTCATGGTTTTTAAGTTGTACAGATATAGGCATACCACCGTATAAACAATATTCATCGAAAGCCTTTCCTTTATCTCCATCATAGCATGAATAAAATTCAGCAAATGAAAATGGATAGACTCTTATCTCATCACCACGATCTCGAAATTGTGTTAACACATCTGATGAAAGCATCCTGGAATTGCTCCCTGTAATATATACATCGACATTGGAGATTTTCATAAGGCCTAATACAAGATCTACAAAGGATATCTTTGAGTTACTATTTTTCAGATATGGGTTTGAAATTTCTTCTACAAATTGAATTTCATCGATAAAAATATAATATCGTAATACATTATCCCGAATTTTTTCTCTTAGAAAATCATCTAATTCTATGGGATTTCTATATTGCGCATTCTTCAAACTATCAAGAGCAATCATGATAATCTGATTTTCATTTATCCCAATAGACAGTAAATATTTTCGATACAATTCAAATAAAAGATATGATTTCCCACATCTTCTAACGCCTGTAATGATCTTTACTCTTCCATTATCTTTTTTATCTATTAATTGCTTCAAATATCTTGGTCTTTCTACTTCCATTTCACACCTCCATTTAATGATATAGTATAAATACGCACTTTTATTAAATCTATTTTTATTATAACATTTTTCACTACATATTAAAGATAATTTTAAAACAAATGCGTATTACTACTTTAAACGTAAGCGATAGAAATCTCGTATCATTTTCTTTGGAAGTGGCAACAGAAATTCTTTTTCTTTTCTAACATCCATTGTGGTATGTGTCTTTTGTCTACTCAACTGTATTTCTAGTCTCATATGCACACAAAAATAAGGGGTTCCAGCCATAATTACATCTTATTTCCTAGTATGTAAGAACACTAAAAACCCTTATTCTGCTAAAGTTTATCCTTATTTACTTTTCCCTCGTATCAGCAATGCTACTGTCTCCACATGCATGGTCTGGGGGAACATGTCCACCGGCTGGATTTCTTTGATTTCGTAGCCTTCCGATTTTAAAATCTTCGCATCTCTGGCAAAGGTGGCGGGATTGCAGGAAACATAGACGATACGCTTGGGTTTCATGCCTGCCGCCGCCTTCAATACTTCTTCACTGCAGCCTGCTCTGACGGGATCCATGACGATCACATCGGGAACCAGTCCTTTCCGGTAAAGCTGCGGCATGAGTTTTCCCGCGTCGGCTGCGTAAAATTCCGTATTTTCCATATGGTTCTTTTTCGCATTCTTTTTGGCGTCTTCTATGGCGGGCTTTACGATTTCTATGCCGATGACCCGCTTTGCCTTTTTCGCCAGGCAGAGGGAAATGGTACCTGTACCGCAGTAGGCGTCTATGACAGTTTCTCCGCCTTTGAGATCAGCGTATTCCAAAGCTTTCTCATAGAGAATTTCCGCCTGCTCTTTATGCACCTGAAAGAAGGAGTACGGGGATACTTCAAATTGCAGTCCGCAAAGAGAGGCAGTGAGCGTTTCTCTGCCCCAGAGGTGTCGGATTTTCGCGCCCAGTATCGTATTTCCCGGCTTGGGCTGGATATTGTGCCAAAGGGAAATGACTTCGGGCAGTTCCTTTTGTATTCCTTCTATCCACCGCTCTTCTTCCGGAAGGGTTTCGGAAGCGGTCACAAGGACAGCCATCACTTTTCCGTCATCACCCACGCGCCCCATCACATGGCGCAGGCTTCCTTTCCGTGTCTTTTCATCATAGACGGAAATTCTGTACTTCTCTATACACCGCCGGGCAAATTGAAGCAGGCGGTTATTTTCTTCTTTCTGAATAGCACAGGAGGAAACCGGTATGATGTCATGGCTACCCTGCCGGTAGCAGCCGAGCGCCGCTTTCCCCTTTACGAGACCCGCCGGTACGGCCATTTTATTTCTGTACGCGAAAGGATGCGCCGCCGGAAGCACGGGCCTCACCAGATTTCCCGATTCGCCGGCGATACGCTCTATCACATCTTTTACACGGCGGTATTTCATCTCGATCTGCCCCTCATAGGTGAGATGGGAAAGCTGGCAGCCGCCGCAGTGTTCATAAACGGAACACTCCGGTACCACGCGGAAAGGGGATTCCTGCTCTATGGAAAGCAGTTCCCCCATGGCATAAGATTTTTTCAGCAGAGTGATTTCCGCGGTGACCGTTTCCCCGGAAAGCGCCCCGTGAACAAATACGGTGAATCCGTCCACACTCCCGATCCCTTCCCCGTGAACACCCAGATCCCTGATTGCCACCGTGTATGCTTCATGGATTCTGACCTGTGCCGGATCGTATTTCATACCGGCGTCTCCTGATTTCCTGTTTTTCATAATGCCAGATCCGCCACTTCCCTATACCTGTATCCAATCCGATGTACGGCGTCTTCCGCCTTGTCCCTGTCCGCTGTCCGATGGACGAATATGACATATTCATCACATTCCACATCTATAAAGCCCAGCTGAAATCCTTTCCTGCGCAGGGCATTGTCATAGTCGGCAAAAACAGAAGGGGCGGAAATTGACTTGTTTCCATATGATCTGAAATCCGGCAGGTCGGCAGACACGCCGAAATTTTTTGTAAGCGCGCTTTCGATCCGCCATTCCAGGGTTTCCACCTCCTGCTTCCAATCAAGCCCCATCAGAAAAAAAATATGGGCTTCCTCATCCATGTACTCCATCACATAGAACAGCGTGCTGCCATACTCCCCATCTTCTCCCGCACCTGAATAGTCTTTCAATGTCTCAAAAAAAGATGCCAGCTTCTTCTGCGTTTCTTCCGCCAGACAAAGTTCTGCCAGCGTCGTATACCCTTTTCTTTCCGTTTCCGAAACAAGAGGATAGTCTTCCTCTGTCCCAATTTCTTCTTGCACTTCCATCCGCACCGGATCCGGTTTGACCAGCCGCCTCGACCAGGGAAGTCCGGTGAAGGTGCTTTTCAAGTACAGGTATATCAGCGTCCCTCCGCCGATCAGCACCCACTTCGCTTTGGGAAATCCGATGGTGAACCAGACCGCAAAAGCAAAACACCACGCGATAATAAGGACGGCATAAAATATTTTTTCTCTTCGTGCGATCCGATGGTACTCTTCTTCTGTCATGATTCCCTCCATGCCCTGTCTATAATCGGCCTTATCCGCTGCGGCTGCTTTCCTGATCCTGACTTTTACTCTATTTCATTATACATGAGGAATGAAATATAAAAAACGCGTACCGATGCACCAGTAAAACCTTTCTCCCGGCAATCTTCCCCGGATCCATAAAGCGAAAAAGAATGGCCGCATCTTTTCAGGTACGGCATATCAAGTCAAAAAACTTCTCCCCGTTCTTTGCAAAAAGAGTTTCTTTCTTCTATTTCCGCCAAAAGTGTTCTCAGCCGTATTTTTACGGCTCCCGTATTTGTTCCCTGATCCAGACTGAGCACCGTATAGAATTTTCCTTTTCCTTTCAATTTCTTTTCCACTTCATCTGCTGCCTCTTTATCCAAGCCGCAGCTGACGGAACGCAGCGCTACGAGTTCCAAACCGTCTTCCCTGATCACTCTTTCACAGGCTTTCCGCAGCAGGTAAGAGGATGACCGGGCCCCGCCCGGCAGGTGATCTTTCTCAAGAAGTGCAAGTCCTTCCCCGGATAATACTGCCGCACCTAAAGTCTCTGCTATGTAAGGAACGCCTTTGTGGATCTGTACGTCCCCATGGAAAGGTCTACCGGTGAGTACAATACCTGTCCTGTGGTTTTCTTTTACCCACAAAAGTGCTTTTTCCGTTTCTTTTTTATACTCGTCTTCATACCGTGCTAATCTTTCATAGCCCGCTTCTACCGCTTTTTCTATATCCTCTTCCGAAAATTGCGGCAGTCTCCGTACAAGAACTTTTCCCAGTCTTTTCATACCGAACTCCGGAAGTGTGGGGTGGAGATAGGGAATTTGGGCTTTCGCAATTTGTTTTTTCATAAATTTTGCCAATACATGGCCGTAGAGTGCATGCCGTTTTTCATCGGTAAACGAATTGTGCCACGCTCTTGTATGTGCGGGGAACCAGATCATATCCGGTTCCCGCCGGATCAGATTTTGCAGATGCCCATGAGCCAGTATACAGGGATGACAGTGCACGCGCTGCGGAATGGTCATCGCCGCCTGTCTCGCATCTTCTTCATTCCATTCCGATGTCATTACACGATATCCGAGGCTGTTCCAAAATCCCGCCCAAAAAGGAAAATCCGACCACATATCCAAAGCGGCGGGTATCCCCACAATTCCCCTGCACTTCTCTTCAGGTGCTTCTTTTTTAAATACATGATCTTTTATCCACTGGTACACATCCGGACAGGATGTCTTATTTCTTTCTCCGGTCAGTATGATTTCTCCCGTTCCGCATCGATTTCCCGTCACAAAAATTTCACCACCGGAAAAACGGCGCACACTGACAGCGCAATGATTGCCGCAGCCGGGGCAGGTCCGGTTTTCCGTTTCCATATGGAACGCTTTTATTTCCGCAGCGCCTGGCAGGGAAGAAACATGCTGTTCTCCAAATTGATCTTTGGCTTTAAGCGCCATTCCATAGGCACCCATGAGACCCGCAATATCCGGACGGATGACTTCCTTTCCCGTCAGACGTTCAAAAGCGCGGAGTACCGCGTCATTATAAAAGGTACCGCCTTCCGCCACGATATGATCCCCCAGCTCTTCAGCAGACTCCAGCTGAATGACGCTGAAGAGCGCATTTTTGACCACCGATACGGAAAGCGCCGCCGCAAGATCTGCCAATCCCACACCGCGGTTCTGCACCTTTTTCACATAAGAATTCATAATAACCGTACAGTGCCTTCCCAGATCGGGCATCTTCTCTGCCAATGCCGCCTGCCTTGCAAATTCCTTAATATCCATGTGAAGATGATCTGCAAAAGATTCCAGAAAAGAACCGCAGCCGGAGGAGCAGACTCCATTTAAAGAAATATGGTCTATCCTTCCATCTTTTAATCGGCAGTACTTCATATCCTGTCCGCCGATGTCCAAAAGTGCCGTCACTTCCGGGCAGAAAAATCTGGCAGCCCGAAGATGCGCCATAGTTTCCACTTCCCCTGTATCCAAACAGAAGGCCTTACGGAGAAGTCCTTCCCCATAACCGGTAACTCCGACACCTGCCAGGCGACACTGGGAAGGCAGCGCCTCATACATAGCAAGCAGAATTTCTTTCGCCCGGGAAATCACATTTCCCCGATGACTGCCATACCACTCTCTGAGTATCGCACCATCCTTGTCGATGAGTACAGCCTTTAAAGTCGTCGATCCGGCATCTATGCCCATCCACACAGCCCCGGTATATTCTGACAAAGGATATCGTCTGACCGCGGCAGCGGCATGTCTTTTCACAAAATCTTCATACTCCTGCGGAGAAGAAAAAAGACCTTCCACCATTTCCACAGAAGAACTGGAGTCCGCCCTTTCTTTTTCCATATGCAGTTTCACATTTTTTAGATCGGCTGATTTCGATTTTTCAGCTGAAACAGCTGCGCCAAAAGCAAGGTAATATTCACTTTGGGGAAGAAGAACCGCATGATCCCCGTCAAGAGAAAGCTCTTCCGCAAAACATTTTCTCAGTATCGGAAGAAATGTCAGCGGTCCTCCCAGAAAAGCGACACGTCCTTCTATCGGCCGGCCGTGGGAAAGTCCGGACACGACTTGGGCAACCACGGCATGAAACAGGGATAGTGCCGCATCCGCTTTTTCTGCTCCTTCATTCAGCAGCCCCTGGATATCCGTTTTTGCAAAAACACCGCATCTTGACGCGACAGGATACACTTTCGTCCCTCTGCCGGCAAGATCATTAAGTCCCATGGTATCTGTTCCCAAAAGCTTTGCCATATGATCCAGAAACGCACCCGTACCGCCGGCACATATCCGATTAACCCGCTGATCCACCACCGGATGCAGATAAGTGATTTTCGCACTTTCCCCGCCAATCTCAATCACTGCATCCACATCTCTGCCAAAACGGGAAAGATAATTCGTCTGTGCAGCAATCTCCGGTATAAAGGACACGCCGAAGCGTTCAGCGATGTCCTCTCCCCCCTGTCCGGTCATGCAAAGAAATGCTTCACTTCCTTCATACACAGCCACCAGATCGGTCATCACCCGTTCCACAGTCTCCATCACACGGCAGTCATGATGAATATACTGCCGCCAAAGAATTTTACCGTCGGTGTCTAAAACGATGCATTTCACTGCCGATGCACCTACATCCATTCCGACATGTATATGTTTTCTCATCTTCTCTCCCGTCAACAGCCTTGAAGCACAGTAAACCCTTTCTGTATTTTCATTTTGTGCTCATACAAAACACATCTTTCCCTATTATATACTATGAACTTTTTATTTCTTTCAATGAAAACGAAAATAAGCCATCATGGATCTATCTTTTCCATAATGGCTTTTTTCATTTCTCCTGTCAGAAATTAAACTGCGCGGAAACGGCAAAGGTTCTTGGTGCACCGAGGCCGATATTATTGCCTCCAGCTGCATACCAGTAATCTTTGTTCAGCAGGTTATAGCACCAGGCGGACAAAGTCACCGGCTGTTTTCCGAAGCGGGTATCCCAGGAAATGCCAAGATCTACCAGTGTCTGTCCGCCAATTTTCAGCGGCTTTGCATAGCTTGCTGTATTCCTGATCAATGCGGATCCCGTATAACTCAGCCGCCCGATGAAGCGTAAATCATCATTGGGTTTGTATACAAGCGCCAAGTCGCTGCTCCACTTCGGCAGCGCATCTACTCTTCTTCCGTCATTCATCCCTTTATATGTTTTGGTCTGTTTGGAATCCAGATAAGACACGCCCCATACATAGCTCCACTTTTCTCCTATACTGCCGGCGGTGGAAAATTCTATCCCTCTGTTGCGCTGCTGCCCGTCCAGCTTATACGTTTCCGTTCCGTCAGCATTCAGGACGCCGATCCCGTTCGCCTGTTTGATTTCATAGAAGCTCAGGGTATGAAGTACATTCCCATTCTTATATTTGAATCCGAACTCATTCTGTTTCGTTTTGCTGGGCGGAATTGTTTCGCCGTGATTGGTATATCTGTTTCCCACTGTACTGCCCGCCGTAAAATGTTCTCCGTGGTTCGCATAGAAAGAAAACCGGGGTGTAAATTTATAAGTCAGTCCCAATATGGAAGAAGCGGCATGCGTTTTTACATAACTTTTATTTACATAATTCGTGGTTTCCACTTCATGCCAGTGTACACCGAAGGTAAACATCAGCTTTTCATCAGGAGAAGAAATTGTATCCAATACGGCCAGACTGCGCATCATCATCTTCTGATGGGGTGTGATCGGATCCCATACGATTGTCGGTGCGGGGGATGTATTACTTTCATAAATATTTCCATCTATCTTGTATGTATTTTCTGCCGACCATAAATTATTTCTATCTCTGCTGAACCGTGTCCAGTCTATACCTGCGCTCCATTCATTTTTCCATTTCCCCATCATGAATGTGCCTTTGAATCCGGTTCCAAAGTAGGTGTAATGATGGAACACGGGCGTCTCCTGATAAGATCCGGTATAGTTGCCCGCCAGATCCTTAAGGGTACGGTTCCCCCATAAATCCTTCGAGTAATCCTCCCAGCGCCAGCCGAAATTGGCGAACCATGTCAGATTATCGCTCAGATACTGCTCGTGATTGGCGATAAACGTATAGTTTTCATACTTTTCATCAATCCAGCGGGGCGCCAGATGAGTCTTATTCTTCGGCACGGCGGGGAGCCGATCCAAGGTTCCCAAACTGATCGTGTTATTCCGTCCCCACTGTTCATCATAGTCATAACTGAAGAAAATATTGCTCTTGCTCCGTTTCGCCCTGTGATCAATATTAATCGCTATATCCCGTTTCTTATCTCTCGTACCGTCAACCGCCAAATCGCCGACGCCGTTCAATACGTTCACGCGTACGCCCCATTCATGATCTTTGCCGAAGCGTTTTCCCCAGTCTATGGTTTCCGTGAAATAAGAATCACTTGCCCAGGAGAGTCCGGCACCGAAATTCGGTTTATCCTGCGCTTTCTTCGTAGTCACACTGACGGTGCCTCCCACAGAACCCGCCATAAAAATACCGATCCCGTTCACGCCGATGTTCGGACCGCCGAGAACTTCTACCTTATCAAAATAATTGGTAGGCATGGTCATCTGGTGGCTCATGCTGGGCACGCCGTTCATGATCCAGCTGCCGCCTCCGGCAGAGTAACCTCGGATTCTTATATTGGTATCCAGCGACCCGTGTGTGACCGTCACGGAAGGCGATAAAGACAAGGTATCCATCAGACTGCGCTCAGGTTGGGAAAACGTTTCTATGGCCTGTTTGGTAAAAGTCGCCTGCTGGAATGGAACGTCAAGCACGTCCTTTTTACCCAAAGCACCCACTTCCTGTTTCGTCCCAATCAGTCCCGATGCTATCGGCGCAGACTGCGCATTGTCCGCATCATAACGTTCCCCGACGACATTAACTTCATCCATCTGCCAGACAGCGGAAGCGTCCATTCCTCCGCACACGGCTGTGGATAAAGCCAACATTATGACTACCAATAATTTTTGTCTTTTCATCATCGTCATCCTCTTTTCTGTTTTCAATCCGTTTCAAATCCGTTTAGCCCTATTATAAAGTAGAGGGTAACCCTCAGGTCAATACTTAATTAGCAAAATATTATAAATTGGCATAATTTATTTATTGTATCTTTAAACGTCTTCTTATTTTTTATGCTGACGGTAAACAAAAAGCAGGCATATCACCTGCCTGCCACTGTACTGCTATATATCTTCCGGATAAAGTCCGCTGTAAAAAATATTAACGGCATCACCGACACGTACCGCCGGACAACGGATCGTGTAAAAGGGAACGGTATACACCCTTTTATTTAAAACTGCCGGTACCTGCCGAAACGCTGGATGGTCATATAGCCCCTGCAATATATTTTCATCTCTTTCCGGCGCGGACTGGATAAAGATCACGTCCGGCTTTTCCATCATCAGCCTTTCAAAACTGAGAATTTCTGTATTTCCTACATTCTCCACCTCTTTACCAATCACATCGCCGCCAAGCCGAGTCACAATATCTCCGGCAAGAGTGCGGGGCGTATAAATGTAAAGTCCTTTGGAAAGGGAATTGATAATCAGAACCTTTTGTTTTTTTCGCACGCTTTTCATTTTTTCCATTTTAATCCGTAAATCTTTTTGTATCTTCCCTATGATTTCATCTGCCTTTCGGTTCTTTCCTACGATTTTTCCCACATCGGAAATATATTTCAGCTCATCTTCAATAACATGTTTTTCCGAAAAATCCGCCATATTAGTCAGCGTCATGTATACCGGCACATTTCTTTGGTGCCAGAAATCCCAAGTCCCGACAGAATTGGCTTTCCCTGTAAAATCAAAAAGCCATCCTAAAATAAAATCCGGATTCATGGCAAGCGCCTTTTCCTGCCCGATTGTCCGCGGCACTGTCATAGGCAGCTGCCTGAATAAAATCCGGTTTTCTTCCGTCAGATGTCTTTCGTCATCAATGCCGGTCGCTGCAATGATCTGTTCCCCCGCCCCCAGTTCAAGCAGTGTTTCAATGGAGTTCTGCCAGAGCGCAATAATGCGTGTCGGCGGTTTTTGATAAACAGTGCTGACTTTTTTACCTTCGCTGTTATAATTTTCAATCGTTACAGGAAATTCGGCATTAACAATTTGCGCAGCATGATTTTCTTCCCTCTCCGGCGCAGTATGTATCCCGCATCCGGCAAAAATGGCTGCCATGCCTGTGATCAGAACAGATAAAATCAATTTGCGGTACAAACGCATCACATCCTTCCCCATATATTCACAGCTGCCCTGAACAGTTTTTCCCACTCATTTCCTTTTGAGTCTTTTCTTTCTATTATGCTATTATAAAGCAGCGGGTAACTCCCAAGTCAAACCGGCCAGGAGGTTTTATGAAAAGCGGACGAAAATATCTGACTATACGTAAATTCAGCGAATTGACGCACACCACCGTAGACACACTTAAACACTATGATGAAATCGGACTTTTGACCCCTGCTTATATTGGAGAAAATAAATATCGCTACTATCTTCCCGAGCAATCTCTGATACTGACGCGCATTCTCTTCGGCAAACATGCCGGCATCCCGCTGAAGGAGATCCGGAGTTTTATTCACAGCGGCCATCATACGGACGCTATACAGAAGTATAATGAAATCATAAATGACCTGCGGACCCGCGGAAAAGAAACTGAGGCCATAGTCAGCACCATAGATAATCTTCGTTATTATTACAGCTTATCTGAAAAACATCCTCCCAGAACTCTATTTTCCCTTTACCTTCCGGAATGGTTCATTCTCTTTTCCGAAAAATCAAAAATCGACGCCGCCCATGAATCCTCTTCTTCCGATATCGCGAACAATCTCTTTTTAGAAGGATTTAACGGGCAGAAATGGCCACATTACCTCTTAGGCGCCCTTCTTCCCGAAGAGAATATAAAGACCAGGAATTTCTCTGAAACGAAATATTTCCTGAAAATAGATACACCCCAGCTGTATGACAAAGCAAAAATACGATTCGTCCCTAATGGAGAATGGCTCTGTATGCTCTTTTACAGCAAAGGAAAAGGGCTTTCTGAAAATCTCGGTTTCTACCTGGATACTCTTGAAAAAGAAAAGATATCCGTCAGCGGCGATATATTTATCATGGATGTGGTAAACAGCCTGATTACTTCCAATCCCGACAATTACTGCACGATGATCTACGCACTCAAGGAACGGCAGACCCATGAACAATTCTGACAGCACAAAGATCTTTATCTCCCTCAAACTGATCCCGCAGCGGCGGGACGGCACATTCTTCCCTTTCGTCCACTTCCAGGAAGCATGTTATATCTTTTTGCAAAAACTGTATCCGCTTTTTCAAAACAGTAAAAATCCGGAAGACATCCACCCCCTGCTGGGCGAAATACTTCTTATCCTGTCCGCCGATACGGAAAAAGATTACCTTCACGCGCTGGATTTGTTTTCTTCATGCAGGCAGATCCTGGAGCTATGCAACGAAATATGCCGGCAGGCAGACTGGAATTTTTCTCTTGACCTTGCGATTGCTGCCGATGCGGGAAGAGCAGAAAAACTCATCATTCCGGGATCCGGCCCGTTTCCGGACGCCGTTGCCTGGACAGGAATCCATGAAGAAAGAGCCTCCCGTATCAGCCACGCCATGGAAAAGGGAGTCCATAAAGATACCCTGATCACCCACTCTTTTTATAAACACCTGCCTGAAAAAGCAAAAGAGAAATACGCCACCCTTTACTATCTCCACCATATCTGCTGCTATGCCGAATAATAAAAAAAGTAAAGTGCCTCTTCCAAAACACACTTTACTTTTTTATTTTACATTCGATTCATCTCGTCTAAAGTAAGAGCAAAACTGCCGGCAAAGTGTTCCAGAAACCAGTCCACTTCTTTCAGGTGCAGATTTTTTAATTTATTTTCCGTTGCGCGGAAAGCCTCCTCAAATTCGCTGTTCCCCGCCTGTATTTCTTCGGCGCATTTCAGGTATGCCGACAACGTGTCCGCCGCTTTCGCCAGCGGCCATAAAGGATCGTTCTCCATGTCTAAAATATAGGGGCAGTAGGTGTCTTTCAATTCGTCGGGAAGCGTTTCCAAAAGGCGTCTTCTTGCTTTATCTTCTATCTCTTTATATTTGTCATGCAGATCCTCTGTGAAATATTTCACGGGAGTGGGCATGTCGCCTGTAAAGACTTCTCCCGCATCATGATAAACGGCCAACATGGCGCAATGCTCCGCATCGCAGGGTTCATGAAAAATTTTTTCACGGATCACTGCAAGTCCGTGGGCAATCATGACGGTCTGCAAGGTATGCTCCGCGTCATTTTCCGGAAAGGAATTCCGCATAAGTCCCCAGCGCTGTATATATTTCATTCTTGCGAGGTACGCAAAAAAAGTGTGCATTATTATCCTCCATGTGTCTTACAGAACCAGAAATGACGAACGGGGCCGCTCCCCTGTCCGATGGTTTCGTCTTTTGCCGCTTCGATAGCGCCGGTGAGGTATGCTTTTGCTTCCGCAGTAGCCACCGGCAGTGTTTTTCCTTCCGCCAGTTTGACGGCGAGCGCTGCGGAAAGCGTGCAGCCCGTACCGTGGGTGTTTTTCGTTTTAATCCGCTTTCCTTCATAACGATAAAATTGTTTCCCGTCAAAAAGGATATCTACCGCATCATAAACCAGGTGCCCGCCTTTCACAAGAACCGCACGGCAGCCGTATTCCATTATTCTTTCCGCCGCGTTTTCCATATCCTTTTCCGTTTTTATTTCCAGTCCTGACAATACTTTCGCGTCGGGAATGTTTGGCGTGATAAGATCCGCTTCAGGAATCAAAATATCTTTATACGTTTCAATGGCTTCTTTTTCCAAAAGAATAGCGCCTGTGGTGGCAACCATGACAGGATCAACGACAATTGCCGGTCCTTTGTGTCCGCGGAGAAATTCCGCCACTGCCGAAACGATGGCAGGGGTGCTGAGCATGCCCGTTTTGACTCCGTCCGGAGGAATATCGCTGTATACCGCTTCCAGCTGGGCGGTCACCATCTCCACGGGAGTATTCACCACCATGGAAACACCAGTCGTATTTTGCGCGGTGAGTGTGCAGATGCAGCTCATTCCATAGACGCCAAGAGCAGCAAAGGTTTTTAAATCCGCCTGTATCCCTGCACCGCCGGAGGAATCTGAACCGGCAACAGTAAGTAGTTTCTTCATCAGTCTTCCTTTTTCAATTTTTTCAAAGCCGGAGTGAAATAGGCAATGAGTTTTCCCTGTTTCCACGCCATATCATAGTCAACAACGGAGATAGATGCCAAATCGGGCTGAATGCCCGCCCCTGCCGCTTCAAGAAGGTAGGACTGGAGGAAAGGATGGTGTCCCACTAAGGCCAGCGGTCCTCCGTCCGTTATGAGATGATTCTCAATCCGCCTGAAATCCCCCTGTAAAAGTTCTTCCGTCAGGTGGAGCCCTTCGGCAAAACATTCTTCCGATAAGATCCTCGCCGTCTGGCGGGTACGCATGAAAGGGCTTGCGAAAATGCGGAGCGGCCGGTCTTTCAAAAATCGGGCAAGCATGCGCGATGTGGTCCGCACCTGTTTCTTTCCTTCTTTTGTCAGCCGTCTTTCTCTGTTCGGCACATCTTCTGTCTGGGGAACAGCTTCCCCATGCCGCATAAGAATTAAGTACATCGCTGCCTCCTTATTCCGATTTATTATCTGATTCTTTACCATTCTTATCCATATCAGCAGCGGTAAAGAATCTTTTTTCATTATACTGGTCTTTTTCGTCTTTGCTGGTCGCGTATTTCACAGATAAATTTTTCCCGACGGTTGTAAATATCTGTTCCACAGGCCCGCCATTGGCAAGAACTCTGGAAATAGCAGCACGTCCGTCCTTCACCCTGACAAGTGCCGTAATTTCATTCTTCATGGCTGTTTTTGTTTTTCCATTGTCTTCAGGCACCTGTACCCGTTCGGAAAGTTCCACGACGGACAGTTTCTTCAGCTGCTCCGGCGCCATGTACATGCGGTCTGCCGGAAAATTGAAATATACGGTGCCATCCATGATGCGGAGTGCCCGCGTTTTGATATAACTTCCGCTGGGCTGGGCAGGCTGGGCATGATCAAGGATAAGCGCTCCCTTCTGCCCCTTACGGATCACCAGGTAAATCGTTTCTCCTGTTTCCGGTTCCCGCTCTCCTTCCCACTTCGTTTCTGTTATGGGTACGTTCACCGCTATGTAATTCCTGTCATAAAAGTTCCCATGGAATTCGATCGCCGCCGGCACCTCATATTCCTCTCCGTCAAGAAGGGTGGAACGGTAATCCGCCCTTGTCCATACCAAAAAGGCAAGTTCAAAAACGGCAGTGATCAGGACGAGAAGCAAACTGTACTTTCTATTCACGGCGTTCCCCTCCTTCCTCCGTTTTCCTTTCCGACCCCGTTTCCGTCAGATCGGACAATAACGCCGATTGATCCGCAGGTGCTGCCGGCTGCCGATCCCGTCGTACAGTCTTCCTTCCCGGTTTCCGCCTTATCTTCTTCACGGCATGGGGAAGGAAAGTCAGGCAGCACACAATGATAGCAGCCGCGCCGATGACGAGGAAAAATATTCCTCTTTGTCCGAAGGAAAGCGCCGCATCAAGGACACGCACAGCACCTGCCGCAGCCAGAAGACATCCGCCGACCCATTTCAGCAGGTTGGAATCGCTCCGGTACCCCCTCCCGATAACTGCCACGGCAAGAAACGCGGTAAAAATGGATACAAAGATGGCAGAAGACACACCGGTTGTTTCAAAAACGGCAAGAGATGCCGCCACAAGCATGACAAAAGGCGTAAGACCTCCGAAAGCAGCCAGCCGGTTCCGTTTGATACCCATCCGGGTAAGCAGGACAGCGTCAATAGCAAGAATAACAAAAAACAAAACCCATAAGATCCAATTTCCTGAAACGCCTTTCCACACGGAACTCCAGGAGCCCTCCAGCAGAACACCGAACACAGCCGCGCCGCCAAAGAGGCGAAGTGCTTCCGCCGCCGCGCCCCAGGAAGAAAGCATACTGCCCGCCATCCAGGTAAGCGCTGCCGCAAGGGCAAAAAACATCGTCTGCCATAAAAGGTTGGACGCCGTCCAGTAAATAAGGAGAAGTACGCAGACTGCCCAAAACCATGAGTAACAGACGACCGCTTTATGACGCCGTTCTCCCAGAAGCCGCACCAGGAGGGGAATCGCCAAAACAAGAAACACCCATGCCGCCGCTTCCGGCCATCCCCGGTACGGTGATAAACGGTACACAAGAACAGACGACGCCATATAGACCATACCGAGTCCTGCCGTAGGAAACGCCCAGCTCATCAGAAGAAGGAATACGCAGGACACCGCCGCGAGAACAAACCAATCCCCCGACAGCCTGAAAGACTCATTTACCATCCATACGGCACACAAGACCGCCACGCCATGAAAAACACCGGCCGCCTCCCGAATAACATCAGGCACGCGGTGGCGGTAAGAAACGGAAGGAAGAAGAGAAGACAGATCTTTTCCCTTATTTCCCGCCGCGGTATTTTCTTCGATTCCGCTTCCGGCAGAAACCGTTCCCCCTGTTTCCCCGGAAAGCAGCTCTGCTGTGTTTTCAGCTTCTTCTAAGCGGACGCTTTCTGCCGGAATTCGATCCATCACAGGACGATCCTGCCACAAAATCGCCGCAATAATAAGAATGGACAGCACCAAAGGCACAAGAGCCATCATAAACTGCTCATCCTGAGAAAGACCGTTCCATACGCCGGCGCAGATGAAAATCAGACCAGTGAGGAAACATACGGCAGCCAGCACGAAAAGCCCTTCGCCATGAGAATGGCGTTCTTCATTCCTGTATAAAGAAATAAGAGAATCTCCCGCTTCACGGGTAATAATTTCTTCCTTCACCCAACGGGGTATTTCTTTTTTCAGCCATTTAAAGTGAGTCATAACTTAACTCCCGCCTGTCAATAAAAAAGCAGTGATGAAAAGAATTTCGTTTCCACCACCGCCGAGTCTTAAATTATTTTACGATAAGCACGGGATACTTGCCCCGGCTTACGATATAGCTGGAAACCGATCCCATGAAAATGCCCTTCAGCGGACCGAGTCCCCTGCTTCCCATGACGATGAGGTCGCACCCTTTATCTTCAGCAATACTGAGAATGACCGGTCCGGGCGAACCGATTTCAAAAACCGTTTCATGCGCCACACCTTCAGGAACCATAGCGGCAGCTTCTTTCAAATCGCGGCGGCAGTGCGCTTCCAGATCCTCTGAAAGCTTGGAAGTAAGGCAGCCTTCCGCAATGGATACCTGGTCAAAATTGCTCATGGCGGAAACCATATTGCACACGGACACGATGTAAAGCTTCGTACCCTCGCCTGCAGCCGCCAGATCCGCAGCTTGCGCCATCGCCTTTTTCGCGTGGGCAGAACCATCATAAGGAACAAGAATATTCTTATACTTCAACATAGAAATCCCGCCTCTCTTTTCTTTTGAAGGATTTTATTTTTTTCATTATACCATGAATATTCCTGACTGCGTATTTCTTTTTATTCATTTCTCTTATAAAGAAAATACATCAGACTCAGGTTTCCGGTCTGTGCTGTGATAAGGAATAATTTTTCTGAAATGATTTTTCCCGGCAAGTTCCCACATTTCCCTTTCCGTCATATGGTTCGGCCAGAGGACAAGTTCCGCCCTGCCGCTTTCATAATAATCTTTCGCTTTGCCGTAGCCATGGATGCTGCCTGTCATGAGCAGTGAAAGTTCAGGGTGCCGCTCAATGAGTTTCCTGTTCTCTGACCGCGACAGCTGGGCATCGGTAAGGAAATAAACCCCATTGTCATGAATCGTTTTTCCGTCCCATAAGGAAAACGTTTCATTGGGAAGGGCAAGCACTTCCCGGCGGGCGAAGTATTTCCTCCGCCCCAGACGCAGCCATTCGTCATAAAGTCCGGGAGCCATATGCACGGGAATCTCCATACTTCCTTTATTACGGAAATATGCCGCGATGGAAAGCCCCCTGCCGAAATGCGGCACAGGAAGAAGAAGCGGTTTCCCCCGCCACACCAATTCCAATATTTTATCAAGAACCGACCGGCGCATATCTGCCCCCGTACGATCACCCGGATATGCTGCATCAAGGACGGCCACATCCGCCGTTTTCCCTTCCGCATCATCACAGACATAAAAAGGGTCATCGCTTCGGTAATCCCCCGAAAAGAACAATTTTTTCCCTTCACAGGAAATATCGTACCACACGGAACCGGCACAATGGCCGCTCCGCCCCCAGCGGAAACTGAAATCCCGTTCCAATTCCAGTTCGGGCGCTGTCGAATCAAGAATCATCGTATTCCCCGGCTTCTCTTTCATCTGCCGGTATGTCTGGTTCGTCAGAAGCACGGATCCCGCAAAGCCGAGAGACTCGAAATATCCGATCGCCCCCGTATGGTCCCGGTGCGAATGGGTGATGAAAAGGTATTCTGCTCTTGCAACCTGCTCCGCTGTGAGATCAGGTACCCGGTCCAGTCCGTCCGTTGAAGTTCCCGCATCCACGATAAAAGCGTGGCGCCCTCCTTCAACAAAAAAGCAGCTGCGTCCGAAATCACCGCAGCCGCCTGCAATTGTTATCTGCATATCCATCTCCATTGACGTTATTCTTCAGTTAATCACCACGCATGGCTGCACCCAATATACCATATTTCAAAAAAAGCCGCAAAACTATCTTGAGCCTGCCGCGATAAGGGCGCAGATCACACCGGCAATGGCAAAAATGATGTATGCCGCGCGTTCATAATTAAAACCGCCGCTTTCTTCATCAGCATCACTGCGCGTTTCTTCTTCCATCATGGGCGCTTTTATTCTTTCGTGAATTGCCGGCGGAATCAGGCCGCTGTAAAAACGGTTCAGGTACCTGATGTACCCGTTCATTTCTCTGGTAAAAAACCAAAAGGACGGCGCCGATAAAGATATTTCATTCCGTATGGCGATCGTGGAAAGGCATTCGTCAACAATACATTTCATAACCCGTTCCGGCGTGTCTTCCCTTTCTTCATACCTCCGTGAGATACTGTCAAAAAGTTCGATAGTCTTCCGCATGCCGCGCTCATCATAGCGTCTCTGCAGATCAGGCGGCAGAAACTTTCGTTCCGCGCCATGGCCGGGCGCTGTTTCCCGTTCCATAAACAGGGAGAATTTCTTTTCCACTTTTTCAAAACCGCAGAACAAATCCAAGAGCGGCGCATAGGTTTCTGCATATCCGGCAAGGACATACTTCGCCACATAGATACGGAGCAGGATATAATCCGTAAGGAAAGCGGCCGCCTTCGGCTTCTCCGCCTGGCCCATATCCATACGGTTCACTTCGAGGAATCGGATAAATACGCGGTGGATGCTGTAGCTCCCTTCCGGCTCGGTCGTATAGGAAAAGAAAGCGCGCCGGGCTGCCCGGACACCCATGCTTTCAAGATATTCTTTTCTTTCCACGATCCGCCTCCTCTTTTACCGCGTGCCATCAGCAGCGGATTACCGCCGGTTTTCAATTTTTCCGCCGCTGAACCGCCGATTCCTTTCCCCAGGAACCATGCGGGAGAGATTCTTCCGTACAGCGCTTCCCGCTTCAATTCACCAGGGGAGAATGGGGAGACCTCTCTTCTTTTCTGTATTCATCAGCAAGCGCTTCCAAAAAGGACGCCACATCCCCCTCATGGAAATCAGAAATGCCATAAACGGCACATACTGCGCCGGCAAGCATTTCCTTTGTTTCTTCGTGGGGCAGCGTCGTATTGATTTCCAATTCTACCGTGCTTCCATTGTCTACAGCAGTAATTAAAACAGTCTCTTCTTTATTTTTCATAAGACACCTCGATAACTTCATCGTACAAAAAAAGAGAGTTCATCACAAGAAAAATATTTCTCAGCGCCTCTCTTATAAATTCTTCCTTGCCGTATGGTTCCACCCCTTATTGGTAAGGATCTCCGCGTCTTTTCCAAGAAACGCTTTTGCCGCGTACCGATCCCCTGCCAGCTGCCAGCGGAACCATGCCGTCACATAAGCGTCCGCTTCGGCCTGCACATGGCTGTGGTCCGCATGGGAACGCCGTCCCATGACCATCGCTGTCTTTGCCTTTTGAAATATCTTCTCCATATCCGGAAGCGGTGTAATGAGACGATCATCCAGCCTGTCTCCGCTCACCATGAACCACGGCACATTGACTGCAGAAGCGTCATATTTCCAGCTGTTCATTTTTAATTTGTTTGCAAATGATTCCGTCACCGCCGAAACAGTGACAACCGTTTTAAAACGTCCGCCGCCTTTTCGGAATAAAATCGTTTTCACCGCGCCGACGCCTCCCTGGGAGTGGCCGCCGATCCCCAGATTTTCCTCATCAATCTTTTGAAAAAACACGCTTTTTCTGTCCGCCGCCAGCTTGCCCATGAGTTCCAGTCCCCATTCCGCCGAGTATCCGAGTCCCGTATTCCTGTCCGTATTGCCCACGACAATAAAGCCCCAGCTGGCAAGATGTTCAAAAATCGGCTCATCAAGATCACAGGTCGAGGTCGTCCCGTTCAAAAGAAATACCATGGGCCATTTCCGGTTTTCCGTTTCCAGCCGTTTCGGATACCACACGCGGTAAGTATAATTGCCGTACAGTTCTTCTTTTCTTGAAACGGTTTTCTTTGCCACTTCGTATATACCAAGATTGCGGTAGCGCTGTTCAATCTTCCCCTGATCCGCCGTCGTTATCCAGTATTCATCAGTAATGACTGTTGCCGCGTCCGCCACGGAAAAAGAAAGGAGCCATATCCATACATATAAAATTATCTGCAGTTGTTTTTTTATCTTTTCCATATCCGCATTATACCAAAAATGAATAAACAATTAAATTTTATTCTTTGAAATGAACCACGAACAGGAACCGGTCTTTCCACCGGTCTCCATTACTTCGCCATGGAAAGAAATTCTTTGCGCAAATCTCCGTCTGTTCTGAACCGTCCGGATGCGGAAATCGTCCTTGTAAGCGTTCCCGGTTTTCTGATCCCCCGTGCCGTCATACAGGAATGCTCCCCTTCCAAAAGAACGATCACATCCCCGGCACCGGTAATCCGTTCCATGATATCCCGTATATCCGCTCCTATCCGTTCCTGGATTTGGAGACGCTTAGAGACGGCATCGGCGATGCGGGCAATTTTTGACAGTCCGATGACGCGCCCTCTGGGAATATATCCCACAGCCGCCTTCATATTGTACATGAGGGCGATATGGTGCTCGCAATGGGAAAAGAGGGAAATATCTTTCACCACCACCATGTCACTTTCAGGAGAAGAAAATGTCTTATCGAAAGCGCGGGCGATTTCTTCATTGGGCACCGCCGCATAGGCCAGCTGCTCGGCCACCATTTCCGCAAAGCGGCGGGGCGTTTCCACAAGCCCTTCTCTTTCGGGATCTTCCCCGACTGCTTCTATAATCAGGCGCGCTGCCTGTTCCAATTTTTTCTGATCCATTTCAGACCCCTCTCCTGTCCGGCTCCCAGATAATTTTATGGAGCTGTACCTGCACGCAGACTTCTGCCAGTTTTTCTTTTCTCACATATTCGACCAATTCACGCGGCTCTATTTTCCCCCACACGGGACTCACATAAAACTTCGGACCGCCCCGGGGAAAATACTTTATAATAATTTCCTTCATATCCTCCAAATCCGTTTTCGAGGAAACGACGAATTTCAGAACATCCTCCTCCGTCAATTCCTTTAAGTTCGGCAGCCGCATGAAAGACTTCATTCCGCTGTCTGTGCATTTGTAATCCATCGTATAAAAAAGATTTTGGGAACGGCGCGCCAAAAGGGGAACTGCGCCGTTCGTTTCTATATTAATTTCATACCCCTCTTCCCCGAGGATGTCGCAGATTTCCTGCAGCGGATGAAGCAGCGGTTCTCCTCCCGTAAAAGTAATCCGCTTCCAGGGATAGGAACGGATACGGCCTAAGAGTTCCTCTTTCGTAAGGAATTCTTCCGCGTCGGACTCTTTCAAAGCGTATGCCGTATCGCAGTATGTACAGCGGATATTGCAGCCGGCAAACCGGACAAATACCGCCATATACCCTGTCCGTTTTCCCTCTCCATCAATGCTGTCAAATATTTCCGCCACGGGAAACTTATTTTTCATATACCGCTGTATTTCCTTCCGTTTCCTGCACCGCCACGCGGATACAGTGGGGAATGCGGTCGCAAAGCCATTTCGCCATATTTTCTGCCGTGGGGTTCAAGCCTTCCATGATATCGTTAGCGCACCGGTGGTCAAAAAGATTAACGATATCCTTAATCTTCGTGAAATCTACCACCATGCCGTTTTCATCAAGCTTATCATTCTGCACGGTGACAGTCACGATCCAGTTGTGCCCGTGCATTGAAGTGCACTTGCTTTCATAGTTCAGACGCAGGAAGTGCGCTCCGCTGATTTCCATTCTTTTCGTTACTGTAAACATATTATCCTTTCCCTCCGTTCCACGGGTCTTCCACCCCGTTTTCAGCAAACGCTTTCGCCCTGTCTATGCAGGTCCCGCATTCGCCGCAAGGCGTGTCTCCCCCCTCATAACAGCTCCATGTCAGTTTATAGGGTGTCCCCAGTTTCAGCCCTTCCGCCACGACGCCGGTTTTATTTTTATCGGCAAAAGGAAAAACCAGATGCACCTTGCCGTATGTGCCGACAGCAACCGCTTCCCCCATGGCTTTCAGAAACTGGGGCGAGCAGTCGGCATACGCTTCTCCCGCCGCATCATCTCCATGGGCGCCAACATAAATATCCGTCTCTTCCTCTTCATAAATGCCGGCTGCCAGACTTGCCGCCACAGAAATCATGAGGCCGTTCCGAAAAGGAACATACGTAGATACCTTTCCTGCCCCCTTTTCCGCAATCTGCTCACCGTAACTTTTGTGTACAATACTCTCCGTCGAATGGGACAAAAGAGAACAATTGGAATACTGCATGATCTGCGCCAGATCAAATTCATAATGAGGCACATGATAATATGCCGCCACCGCTCTTGCGGCATCTAATTCCTTTTTATGCTTCTGTCCATAAAAAATAGAAGCAGTGCTGACATTCTCTGCTCCCAGTGCATTTACAGCCACGGAGAGACAGGTCGTCGAGTCCACACCGCCGCTGGATAATATAATTGCTTTTTTCATATTTCCTCCCGTTTTTTATAGTTGGTGCTCAGAATGGACAACTGTCGGAACAAATTTCCGTTTCGTTTATTAGTTTCGTTTATTAATAGATCAACTCATTATAGCACAGGACAGAAATAAGACAAACAAATATAGTATAATAAAGCTGTATTATTAAAAGGAGGCATTATGAAGGGCGGAGATGCGGACGAATTTATCGATTATCTCATGGACGGCGGCGCCAGTGTACGCCACAAAGGATATGTCTACCATTTTTCAGGATTTGTGTACCATCCCGGCCAGCACAAGTGGCGGGTGAGCATAGAAAAATACCGCTGGACAAAAGAACCGTTTGAAGATTTCATGGAGCTCGTCTATTATTACACATCCGATGAAGAAGAAGACTGTATCAATCACCTCACCGAAGACATCCTTTGGGACGGGAAATCTTTCTACCAGCTGGAAAAAGCTCTCACCTGGATCGACTGGTAAGAACCTCCCCAGTCATCATCCGGCAGCCCCATCGGTGCCTTTTCATCCATGCGGTAAAAAAATCTCTGTGGCGCATATGGCAAATACCGGTCTGGCAAACCCGCCATATCACTACGGGACTGCCCAAAAATTGAATCATGTGCTATAATTGATTTGTCCTTTTCAGGGACTGATTTTCATGGGGACGTAGCTCAGCTGGGAGAGCGTACGGTTCGCATCCGTAAGGTCGAGAGTTCAATCCTCTTCGTCTCCACCATGCCCTTTGGGGCCAGGCAAAACAGAAGCAGGCTTGCCGCAGCAGGTCTGCTTTTTTTATTAATGTATTTCAACTGCACCCGTACGCTGCCGCGGAAACCGCCCCGCAGGAAATACCGCAACGCAAAATATATTTCGCAGACTATTTTTCCGCTTGACATCTGCCGAAAGAAAATGCTATAGTAGGCACAACTTAATCACAGGCAATGAGAAGAAGAGTAAGCAAAACGAATGTCAAAGAGAGCTTCCGCAAGGTGAAAGGAAGTACAGGAAGTTTGCCGAACATGGTCTTTGAGCCGGATATGCTGAATCATTAAGCAGTCCGGGCGCTCCCGTTACAGAGCTGCGGTATCAGGATTTCCCTCGTACCTACAGAGGTTTGCACGGTGACGCGCAAATGAACTTGGGTGGTAACACGATCTTTCGTCCCTTATTGGACGGAAGATTTTTTATTACAATTTTTTAAGCAAGAATATCAAAGGAGGAATTTTTATGAAATTCAAAAAGACAATCATCGCATCCGTTGCCGCATTGGCACTCACAGGTTTTATCACAGGCTGCGGCGATGACAAAAAATCAGCGGCTCCCGCTCCGAAAGACAGCAGGGCGGTCACTCTCAAAGTGGGCGTATCCCCCGTCCCCCACGCTGAAATCCTCGGCGCCGTGAAGGATAAGCTTGCCAAAGAAGGCATCAATGTGGAAATCATCGAATTTACCGATTACGTACAGCCGAACCTGGCATTGAACGATAAAAACCTTGACGCGAACTACTTCCAGCACAAACCGTACCTGGATGAATTCGTCCAGTCAAGAAATCTGAAACTCGTTTCCGCAGGAGCGATCCATCTGGAACCGATGTCCGTCTTCTCCAAAAAGATTAAAGACTTGAAAGATCTTCCCGACGGCGCCCGTGTAGCTATCCCGAACGATCCTACCAACGGCGGCCGCGCGCTCCTCGTGCTCCAGTCTGCGGGGCTCATCAAGCTCCGTGACGGTGCACCCATCACCGCTACACCGCAGGACATCACAGAAAACAAAAAGAATCTTCAATTCTCTGAACTGGAGGCGCCACAGCTCCCCCGCTCGCTGGAAGACGCTGATATTTCCGTTATCAATATCAATTTTGCCCTGGAAGCAAAACTGAATCCGAAAGATGCCATCTTCACCGAAAGCAGCGATTCCCCATACGCAAACATTGTCGCTGTCCGTGAAGGAGATGAAACCCGCCCTGAAATCAAAAAACTGATCGAAGCCCTTACCAGCCAGGAATCCAAAGATTTCATCGAGAAGAAATACAACGGCGCCATCAAAGCCGCTTTCTGATTAAACAAAAGAAGATTTCAAGATAAAGGACCTCTTCTGCCGGACAAACCAAATACCCGGTAAAAGAGGTTCTTTTCATACCAGAAGAAAGTCCGCATCATACATCGGTCTCCTAATGTCTGCCTTTCTGTTATCTTTCATCCCGCATTTTACTTCTGTCATCTGCTGCACGATTCGTAGTTTCCCAGAATTTTAAAATAACTGCACATGGAAGACAGTCCCTCCAGTGTCCGCGTATTTGATGGATCGTTCAGCGAACCCATGACATCGATGTGGAAGAAATACTCAAAAGGTTTCCCTTCGAGCGGACGGGATTCCAGATGGGTCATATTCATACCGCCGTAGAAAAAGTATCCCAGCACATGGTAGAGTGCGCCCGGTTCATGCCTGACGGAAATGGCAAGAGTGATCTTATCTGCTTTATCGGATATTTCCATTTTCGGTGCGATGATGAAGAAACGGGTGTAATTGTTTTCATTAAAAAAGATATTTTCCTTCAGTACGGAAAGCCCATACAGCTTCGCCGCCGTCCGGCTTGCTACGGCCGCCTGATTTTTCTTTCCATCCTTTGAAACACGTTCCGCGCTTTGGGATGTGGAAAAATAAGATTTCAATTTCCAATCCCGATGTTCATTGAAAAAAGGACGGCACTGGGCAAATCCCTGGGGATGGGAGTAGACCGTATCGATATCTTCCATTTCCGCTCCCGGCAGTCCCAGCAGGTGGTGCTCAATTTTTACCAGTTCTTCACCGACGATGGCGCAGCCGCAGCCCCTGATAAGGTCATAGACTTCCGTAATCCCCCCGGTGGAGGAGTTTTCAATGGGTACAACGCCGTAATCAATCATTCCTCCCGCAACGGCTTTCGTCACATCTTCAAAGAGGGAGAAATATATTTCTTCCCGCTCCCACTTACCGAAGTGCCGTTCCATGGCCTCATAGGTATAGGAGCCTTTCGCGCCGTAACAGCCGACGCGGATCCGTTTTTCCATAGTTTCTCCTATATCCATTTTCTCAATTTCACAAGCAGACCTTTTTCCTTTTTCTCCTCCGGCGTTGGACGCTCTACAGTGCGGACCACCCGTTTTTCCATTTCTTCCCGCCGCTTCCGCGCTTCTGTCGATTCAAAAGGGACGGGCCGTGTAAAAGCGGGCGGCATACGCAGGCTGGGCGGCGCCATGATTTTCGGCACAGTAAATTTCGGCACCTCTTTCAAGCTGCCGGCTTCCTCACGTCCCCAAGGGACATAATGGTATGCGCTGGCAGAAGGGTCGGGCACGTTCCGTTCCGCGATATACTTCGCCCCATTAAAGGGAACGCCGCGGAGACGTTCCAGCAATTGCGCCGCCATGACCTGCGGGGAGAAATAAGAGAACGGCAGTCTCGGCGCCATGCGCGCAACAGAAGAAAGAAATGCCGCCTTCACTTCCTCCGCCGTCATGTTCTCCCTGTGGCGCACCTCATCTAAAAGAAGGATCATTCCCTTTTGGGTAGGAAATAAGTTTTCATAAGGAATGACAGTATTTCTATTCCCCATCCCCGACATATCCAGGAAGAAGACAAGGAACAGGCAGGAGAGCGCCTTATCCCCCGCTTCCGCACGAAGATGGAAGTTTGCCATGACATAGTACAAGTTGCGCAGCTTCGACCATTCCCCTGCCATGGTATAGATAGAAACCTTCTGCTGAAAAGCACGCGCCAGTATATCCCTGGCGGAACAGGGATTCCCTTTCAGAGCCAGAGCGGAACGGGACTCGCCGATTTCTCCTTCCGTAAGCCCGTAGTTTTCACGAACATTTAAGACATACGCCATATGGCGTCCCACCTCGGTACGCCCCTTAGGTGCCAGCACATATACTTTCGGTACAGCGTGGTTATAATTTTTTTCAGGAACTTCATGGATTACACGCCGGACAAGTTCTGTATGCGATCCTTCACCGGAAAGGCCGTATCGTTTAAGGAAATCGGAAAGCGCTTTATCGGGAAGCATATTCACCGTTTCCCGGGGAGTGCTTTCGCGGATCCAGCCGTCAGCATAGAGGCGGTCCAGACAGAGATCGGCGTCGCTGCCGTAAGTGGCATACAGATAAGACGGCATCTTTGCATGCACCGGTTTGCCGTCAAAATAATCCAGTATGAGTATCTCACGTACAGAAAGACCCACTCGTCCCGCCTCCTTCTCATCATACTTTATTTTTTAGTATAGCAAAACAAAAGTATGATTAAAAGTCATAAACACAAACCACAGGAAAATTTTTGTCCCTGTACCTAAATTCCGAAAAGCGCTTTTTATCTTATCCCATATCCGGCATCCGGAATTTAATTTCCGTCCTTCGATACTAAACGCCCATGTGCGTCCCCACGGCACTGAAAACAGGAAGCAGGACGGAAAATATGATTGCCGCTGTTACAAGACCCACAAAAAGCAAAAGAGAAGGTTCCAGAATCTTTCTGAATCCTGTCAGTTTCCTTTTCGTTTCCTCTGTCATAAGATGAGCGCTCCGCTCCAGAAAGAGAGGAAGCCGCCCGCTTTCCATTCCTACATGGATCATGCGGGCAAGGGCGGTATCGCCAAAGGATCTTTCCATGCTCTGGGCAAAGTCGCCGCCCCGCTCTATATCCTTTTTTATTTTCAGCAATTCTTCTTTTACGGCGCCGTTATCTGTTATGTCCGCTATATCGGCAAGGGCGTCAGACAAGGTTTTCCCGCTTTTCAAAAGTGCCGACAGGGCAAGCGTCACACGGATGAGGTACAGCCTCCGGATAAAAGGGAAGCGGAAAAGAAACGCGTCTGTACTTCTTTTTCCCCGTTCACTTCGTAACCAGACGACACCGCCGACTGCACCCAAGAGAAGTTCAACAAGAAAATAAAACCCTTTTTCCTGTAAGAACAGGCCCAGAGCAAGCGCCGCCCTCGTCACCGCCGGAAGCGGTATGTCGAGGGCGTCAAAAAGCGCGGCAAAGGACGGCAGGATGACAGTAAGGATCAATGCAAATACAAGAAAGGAAAAAAAGAGAACAAAAACAGGATAGGAAAGAGCCGATTTCATACCGTCAATAAATTCTTCTTCCTTGCGATAGCACGCGGCGGCCAGGCGGAGCTGTTCCGGAATCGTTCCCGACAGCTCGCCTACCTGCAGAAGGGCCGTAAAAAAAGGCGGAAACGCACGGGATCCCGCAAAACTTTCCGCAATGGAGTGCCCTGCTTCGATGGTCGCCTTGATCTCGCCCATAAGAATCTTTTCTTTCCCGCTCCGGCCGCCGCCAAGGATGTCCAAAGTTTCGGTTACGGGAATCCCCGCGGAAAGAAGTGATTCCCATTCTTCAGCCAAATCGGCGAGACGGCGTCTTTTGAAAAGGGACACTTTTTTCTTTTCTACCGTTTTTCTGATGGTCATCGGGTGCAGCCCGCGGCTTCTGAGTTCATCCGCTGCTTCTCTTTTGCCGGCAGCCGCCACTCTTCCTTCCTCTACTTCTCCGCTGTCAGCGTACGCTTTATAAAGGAACTCCATTTTACTCTCCCGCCAAATGCAAAAGTTCTTCTCGTTCTTTTTCTGTCACGCCCTTTACCTTGTATACCGCCTGGCGCAGAGTGCGCATGTCATTCACACCCGTTTCCATATAGGACAGGACCTGTGCTTCTTTTCCTTCGCGGATGAGGTTCGCCACAGCAGGGGTATTTGTCAGAATTTCACGGAGCAGTACAGTTTTAGTTCCCATCCGCCAAAGTCTTTGCGCCGACACGCAGCGGAGGACGGAAGAAATAATCAGGCGCACTTCGTTTTGTTCTTCCGCCGGAAATACATGCACCATGCGGCCGACAGCTTCCAGAGCGCGCCCGTTGTGGAGCGTCCCCAAAACGAGATGCCCTGTTTCTGCCGCGGTAAGCGCCGCCGCTATGGTTTCCCTGTCCCTCATTTCCCCTACGGCAATGACATCAGGATCCTCGCGGAGAGATTCGCGGACACCCTCGGCAAAACTTACCGCGTCACGACCGATTTCCCGCTGGCGGACAAGGGATTTCCCCACGGAAAGGACATACTCCACAGGATCTTCCAAGGTCACGATGTGACGCGCTTTTTCCTTGCCGATTCCTTCCAGTGCTCTTGCCATGGTGGTGCTTTTCCCGCTTCCTGTAGGGCCTGAAAAAAGGACAAGACCGGAGGATAATTTTGCAATCTTCTCAAGCCATTTTTCATCAGGATCTTTTTCCACACGGTCAAGCACGGGCAGCACACGGAGCGCCGCGCAGTCTTTTCCGCCCGCCTGGTACAGATGGATGCGGAACCGATTTTCTCCTATGGAAAAAGAAGTATCGCATGCACCTTTTTCTTCATACACTTTTCGTTTATCCGGTGAAAGGCAGGAATGGAAAAGCATGTCAAAAAAACTTTTCTCCGCTCTTTCTTCCAATTCTTTAAGTCCGCCATATTCACGGACAATAACCCTTCCGCCTTCCGTAAGATGGATATCTGTAGCCTCCGGGTAAAGGGCCAGCCACTGTTCAATATGTTTCATAGTCACTCCCATAAGAGCGCCGCTTCCTCAGGCGGGACGGCGCCGCTTTCCATTAACCGCAAAAGAGATTCCTTCAGGGAATACTGTCCCTGTTTTCTCATACATTCTGAAAACTCTTCGGCTGCCGCGTTTTCATGAAGCAGCCGCCGTTCCTCTTTTCCTATTTCCAGCATTTCAAAAACACCGGTCCGCCCGTCTGCGCCTTTCCCCCTGCAATGATCACAGCCCTTTGCCATGTATGCCCGTCTCCCGATAAACGCTTCAGGAAACAACTTTTCTTCCGCCATTTCTCCTGTAATGACCATTTCCTTCCGGCAGGCGGGACAGAGTTTTTTCACAAGCCTTTGAGAAATGATAAGGGACAGCGACGCGGAGAGCAGGTACGGCGGAATGCCCATATCTGTCAGGCGGGCAGGCGCCGATACGGCATCGTTCGTATGAAGCGTAGACAGGACAAGATGTCCGGTAAGAGCGGCATGTACGGCAATTTCCGCCGTTTCCCGATCGCGTATTTCCCCGATCATCACCACATCGGGATCCTGCCGCACAAGAGAACGGAGTCCTCTTTCAAAAGTAAGGCCCGCTTTTTCATTCACTTCCACCTGGGTGATTCCCGGTATGCGGTACTCCACGGGATCTTCCACGGAAATCACGCTGATTTCAGGACGGCACACCAGTTTCAGCGCTGCGTAGAGCGTCGATGTTTTCCCGCTTCCCGTAGGACCGGTAGTGAGAATCATGCCGCTTTTCTTTCCTATTTTTGTGCGGAATATTTTCTTCTGCAAGGGAAGCATCCCGAGTTCATTCTTTTCAATGAAATCCATCTGCCCCGATAAAATCCGTATGACGATCGTTTCCCCGTAAACTGAAGGCATCACGGAAAGACGGAAATCTGTATTTCTTTCATCCTTGATTTCCGAAAAACTTCCGTCCTGGGGAATACGATTTTCCCCCACGTCCATACCGCCCAGGACTTTGGCCCGCACCGACAGTCCAGCCGCCATATCCGGGGGCAGCCGGTACCTTTCTGTAAGAGTTCCGTCAATGCGGAACCGGACAAGGACAAATTCACGGCACGGTTCCAGATGGACATCGCTCGCCTTTTCCGAAACGGCGGCCTGCAGAATTCTCCGCATGGCAATTTCCGCATTGGCCGCCCGCAGTATTTCCATAATTTCTCCCTTCCGCAGGAAAAGCCCGCGGCCGGTTTCCCACCGCAAGCCTTTCTTTTTACACCTGCATAATGCGCATGATATTCGTAGCAGAAGATTTCCGCCGGTTTATTTCCCCCTGCCTGACCCCTGCCGCGATGACACAAAGGCTGTCCTCCCGAAATTTTTTTCCCTTTCAAAACGGCAGCGGACCGATAGTGCAGATAATTTTCGTCCTTCGCATAGTTCCTCCCGGGACAGTAGAAGTCCTTCCATTTCTATTGCGTAATTGGAATAAAAAATTTACACTTGTATGTAAAGTAAAATATTTTCCGTTTTTCTTTATAGTGTACAAAAAGAGAGGATATAAATAAAGCCTTTTCATTCCTTTGGAAGTTTCTTCATGAACTTTCACGACAAACGCGTCCATCCCGCATTTCTTCTCCTCACCTCTTTTCTTATTCTCATCAGTTACCGTATCATTTCAAATATCATAGCGCAAAACGCCGAAACGGGACGAGTCGGGCAGGGACAGGGGCCGTGGCAGCCACATCCCCGATTTGAATATGGATAATCGTCTACCGCCGCAAACTCATCGACAGCTCCGATATAATGAGCTGCGTCTTCCATGAAATGCGGAATACCATAAAATGCACAAACACCCTGTGCCGGTTAAGAAATAAATATAGCGCTTATATCCGCTTTACAGCAGTCAAAAGCGTTTTCTACCGTTATCCATACTTCCTTTCCGGTCAAGATTGGGGGTAAGAGGAATCCGTTACATGAAAAAGTGATTTGTATCCCCATTTGTCCAAAACCATCATAAACAGGACTGCCTTCGATAAAACATAAAGAAGTTCCTTCAGGAGCTTCTTTTTTATCTCTGCCGGAAAGCTAAGACTGGGCCAGTCAAAATTGTGCCATCACTGCCCGAACAATTAAAGGTGATTCGTATCCTCAAATTGGCAGCCCTCTGTTTTACTTTCGTGCTAATATAAGATATACTATTAGCACGAAAGTTGGTGACGGCACATGAAGACACCCGAAGAAATAGTTGATGATTCCGGAATCTTGTTGACGAAAAATGCCATAGAAGCAGGAATTTCAAAGCATGCTCTGTACAACTTCATACGTAATAACGGATTTGAAAAGGCCGCTCATGGCGTTTATGCGTCTCCGGAAACCTGGGAAGATGAAAACTATATTCTGTCGCTGCGTTGTCCGCAAGGTGTTTTATCTCACGATGAGGCTCTCTATTATCATGGCCTTACTGACAGAGAACCTCTGCAGAAAACAATTACGATTTATACCGGTTATGGAACTTCCCGAATGGTTGCGGACGGAATAAAAGTTTTCACCGTAAAAAAAGAACTGCTGGATATTGGGAAAGAAATAGTGAAAACATCATATGGCCATGACATACCGCTCTACAATCGTGAACGCACAATCTGTGATCTAATCCGTTCCAGAAACAGGTTTGAAATACAGGATTTCCAGACCGCACTTAAAACTTACATCATGGGAAAAAACAAGAATCTTAACAGGCTAATGGAATATGCAAAGCTGTTCCATGTTGATAAGAAGATCAGAGAGTATATGGAGGTGCTGTTGTAATGGCTCTGACCGGTGCACAGGTAAGAGGAAAGATAAAAAATATTGCAAAATCAAACAGGGCAGATGCACGCATTTTGATGCGGATATATATGATGGAACGTTTTCTTGAAAGAGTGGCAAACTCACCATATTCTGAAAACTTTATCATAAAAGGCGGTATATTGGTCACGTCCATGATAGGCATTTCTATGCGCTCAACAATGGATATAGATACATCTATCCGTAATTTAGATCTTTCTGAGGAAGAAGCGCTGCGTATAATTAATAAAATCAGTAAGATTGATTTGCAGGACGGTGTGACGTTCAACGTCAAGGATGTAACCGGAATCATGGACGATATGGAATACCCCGGCATTCGGGTGACAATGGATGCATATCTTGGTAAAATGATTACTCCAATAAAGATTGATATTTCTACAGGAGACATCATTACTCCCAGAGCCATTGAATATGATTACAGCCTCATGCTGGAAGAACGATCCATAAAGCTCTGGTCCTATAATTTGGAGACCATTTTTGCGGAGAAACTTCAGACAATTCTTGCCCGCGGTATCCTGAATACAAGGATGAGAGATTTTTATGACGTTTATACATTAATGCTCCGCAATGAGGAGAGGATCAATCATGAAATTCTGAAACAGGCATTTGAAGCTACCTGCAATAAAAGAAATACAACGGACATTATTACCTCAGGGATGCAGATCTTAGATATCATAATTAATGACGATAGATTGAATAACCTATGGAATTCATATCAGCAAAAATACTTGTATGCAAGAGACATACCATTTGAAGCAGCTGTAAAAAAAGCCATTCAAATTTATAAAATGATGAAACAATAGAGGTTATAAGAAATTATGATAAAAATACTGTTCGTCTGCCACGGCAATATCTGCCGCTCCCCGATGGCGGAATTTGTTATGAAAGACCTCGTGGCAAAAGCCGGATTGGAACATTTGATTTCCATTTCATCCTGCGCGGCGACTTATGAAGAAATCGGAAACGACACCTATCCCCCTGTACGCCGGCTTCTCAAAGACAAGGGGATCCCTTTCACTAAACGGGAAGCACGGATCTTCACGCCTGCCGATTACGAAGAAAGCACTTATATCATCGGCATGGATGATGAGAACCGCCGCGATCTTTACCGTCTTACCAAAGGCGACCCGCAGAAAAAAGTGTCCCTCCTTCTCGAATGGACAGGAGAAAATCGGAGTGTCGCCGATCCGTGGTACACTGATGATTATGAAACAACCTACCGTGATGTACGGGAAGGCTGCGCCGCGATTCTCAAAAGGGTCATGTCATGATTTCCGTTTACCCGGCTTTTTACAAAGACTTCCGCTGCAAGGCAGACAGGTGCATCCACTCATGCTGTATGCAGAACTGGGACATCGACATCGACGAAGCCACGGCAATGAAATATCTCGTCATGACGGGTGAACCGGGGGAAACTATCCGTGCCTCCATGACAGGCACAAAAGGAAACCGCCGGTTCATCATGAAAGACGGCCGATGCCCTCTTTTGCAGGAAGACGGACTTTGCCGCATCGTTGCGGAAACGGGAGAAGAAAATCTTTGCGATATCTGTGCCATGCATCCCCGTTTCTTTGTGGAAAACGGAAATTTTGAACTGGCCGGTGTGGGACTTGCCTGTGAAGAAAGCGTGAAGCTTCTCCTGTCCAATTCCACGCCTCTGCTTTTCATGGAAGACAGCGCCCCTTCTCTATTCGACTTTCCCACGCTGCTTTCCGCTATGGGCTGCAGCCTTCCCGAAGAAGCGCTCTCCTATACGCCGACCATCAATGAAACTTACTGCCGGACCATTTTACACGCTTTTTCTCAAACGGAACCTGTCGATGAAGCATGGACGAAGAGGCTCTCCGCTCTTTCCGGATTTTTTACTTCCACGCTGAAAAAGGCATCCTCATATCTTGCCAAAGCGCCTCTCCCGGAACTGACAGCGGTGTATCAATACATTTTCTACCGCGCCCTGGAAAAAGAACCGTTCTGTGGCATAGACGCCGTCATGACATACGCCCGGCAAAGCACAGACTTCATCTTCATGGAAACTGCCGTATTCGGAGATCTTCCTGAAAACATACGGCGCTGGTCGGAGCAGATCGAATACGACACGGACAATCCGGATATCCTTCTGTCGCTCATCACAAAATAATATTTCAGCAAAAAAGCAGATCCCGTTAAAGGATCTGCTTTCGTTTTCCCTTAAAACAACCTTCCTTTTAAGAGAAAAAATTTCATAAAGTTTTTACTGTATGCTCCTATATAAAAAGAAGAGATTCACCCCGCTTTTCATGGAGATATTTCAGTATTTCATACTTGTTTTTGCCAGTTCTTCCAGAGATGGTTTCAGATAATTTCTTTCCGCGTCACTGGTCACTGCCAGGATTGCTCTGTATTGATTCTCTTTTTTCATGAAGTATCCCCGGATGTAAAGGGGCACGATGAAACCGTCGGCATCGCTTATGACCCGAGCGCCCGCCGTGTACGTATGGTCATTTAAACGGGTAATCGGTTCTATGTCCTGCAGACGCACATGGGCAAAGTCTTCGGGGAGTTTCACAAGGGCCGTTTTATTATGCTCGCGTATGGCATCCACGATGAGTTCGTTAATTGCGGGTTCAGCACCCATCAGGTAAAGGTTCGCTATCATAAGCGCCCCTGCAGACACCATATTTTGATCCTTCGCAAAGAAAGGATCCATTCCCTTTTTATTTTCTTCCGTTTCAGGAAAAGAGAAATTCACGACAAAGGCGTCAAAGCTTCCCTCATCAGAAGCGACGAGAAGCTGTCCCGCAGGAAATACTCCTCCTTTTTCCATGCTGAACGGAATCTCTTTCTCCGTCATTTTTTTCACAGACGGCGTCATGGCGAAAGGCGTATAGACGGCATGATTTCTTAAAATGATTTCCTTTGTAAGAAAAGGAGCTGCCTGCCTGTAAAGATCTTTTACGGCATTTCCCGGACTTCTGCGGAAATCGGCAGTCAATTGCCTATCGGCTGCCATGCCTGTACCCGTCTCTTTATGGGCAGGTTCTGCAAAAACAGCGGTCATGGAGGAAACGGTAATCCCTGCCGCCAAAAATGCTGTCATGAGTCTTTTCATCGAAGTCCCTCCGCGCCTTTTACTAAAACAGGCTCCATGATCCGGCCTGTGGCCTGATTGGTATAAATGGCAGTGGCACCAAGTTGTCCTTTATCTGCCGACGCGATGAAAAAGACATAAAAAGGCGCTTCCACCCCGTACTGTTCCACAAAAAGAAACATGCTTCCATAAATAAACTCGGTCTGTCCATCTTTTTTATAGACGAAACGATTGTTGCCGTCTTCTTTTTTCATGCTTTCCCGGATAGTTTCAAGATTCAAAGTCCGGTTCTCTCCAAGGATATCAATTTTTTCCGGATGGGCTTTTTCCATGGCCCTGATGATTTCATTCCAGCCGGCGATATCTTTCTCTTCCAATTTTACAGATACAACAGCCGCCTGATGAAAAGCATCCTTCGTCTCCATTTGCAGCTGGGAAAATCTGCCGGCTGCAAAAAGTTTCCCGAGCTGCTCAGCCATCATTTTTTCATGGACTGTATCGCCTTTTCCAAATAATCCCATCCGCCTGACAGCAGGAAGAATTTCTTTCTCTGCTTTTTCCTGGTTCCACTCTTTCTGCAGTTCTTTTCCCACATATGATTTATCTGCTTCCCGGATGGTCATCTCATTTCCCAGCGAAAGAATATGTCCGTCCGCCAATTTTAAATCAGATGCCAGAGACAGTCCGCCCACTGCCAAAGCAAGCGTGAGCGCCATGGCACATATACGTTTTTTCATAATGCTCCTTTCATGAGCTGTCTTTAATCATTTTCTTTCATTATACCAAACCCGTCATGCAGAGGAATAGATTCTTCACTCTGTGTCACTATCCCGTTTCCCATCTTTCTCCCACAGCATTCTTGCCTCCGTTCAGAATGACGATTGGAGGAAAAGGCGTCATAGTGAGGGAAACGTCAATCGTCATCCGAAGCGGATGTGAAGGCTCTGTTACCATAGTGAGGAAGACGGTAAGATGTCATTCAGAGCGACAGCGAAGAATCTGATATGAAGGATCTATGCCCTTGATAAGGAAACCGCAGGCACAGCTTGAAAAACCTGTACCCGAAAACGGTCTTTTATTCTCCCAACTCGCGGCGGATGAGTTCACTCTTCAATGCCTGCAGCTTGTCGGACAGGTTGATTTCCATCAAATCAGGATTAAGGAGACGTGTGTATTCCGGCCAGAGTGTGTCCATCTGTGTATTTGCATAGCGGATGATTTCAGGAAGCGCGGGCAGCGGAAGGTTTCTGCCGTTTTCTACGACAGGCCTCAACAGTTCTTCCACCGTATAAGTGCCTGCCTTCAGCTCTTTCCTTCGCCATTTCGCCGATTCCGTGACGAGGGTGAAGTCGCCGCCGTCCGCCGCTTTTTCATCATGGAGGCAGACAAGGTCGGTAATCATTTTTCCTGTATCCTTTTTATAGAAACGATAGACTGTCTTGATCCCCGGGTTTGTCATTTTTTCCACGTCGTTGGAAAATTTCATAACGGGAACCTCTTTACCATCCGCTTCTTTCACCGCCATTTTAAAGACGCCCCCCAGAGCGGAAGTGCCGTCGGCCGTGATGATTTTCGTACCCACGCCCCACGAGGTGACGGTACATCCCTGCGCTTTGAGGGACTGGATGGTATATTCGTCAAGATCGTTGGAACCGGAAATAATGGCATCAGGGAAGCCGGCTTCGGTAAACATACGGGTCGCTTCCTGAGAGAGATAGGCGATATCTCCGCTGTCGATGCGGATCCCGTATTTCCCGGGGAGCCGCCCCTCTTCTTTCAGTTCTTTAAACACCTGAATTGCATGGGGCACGCCCATTTCAAGAACATTGTAGGTGTCAGCCAAGAGGATGAGATTGTCATGATACTGGCGGACGTATTCGCAGAAAGCATCTATCTCTTCATCAAAGCTCATGACCCAGCTGTGGGCCATCGTACCGAGGACGGGGATGCCGAACCGTTTTCCCGCTTCCACATTGGATGTGCCGTTGAACCCTCCGATCATGGCGGCCCGTGCGCCCCAGAGTCCGGCGGAATGCCCCTGCGCGCGGCGGAGACCGAACTCCATCAGGGCGTCTCTCGGCGCCACGGTGCGCACACGCCGTGCTTTCGTGGCGATGAGGCTTTCATGGTTCATAATCATGGATAAACCTGTTTCGAGAAGCATGGCTTCTGTCGTAGTACCGTGGAAACGAAGAAGAGGTTCGCTGGGAAAGACTACAGTGCCTTCCGGTACAGCATAAATATTTCCTTTAAAGCGGAAATCTTTCAGGTAATCAAGAAAGGCGGGATAAAAAATATGCAGACTTTCCAGGTAATCGATATCTTCTTCATCAAAACGGAAATTTTCTACAAACTGCTGGAGATGCTCAAGCCCCGCCACGATAGTATAGCCGCCGTTAAAAGGATTCTTTCTGTAAAAACGGTCAAACACGACTTTCCGTTCATGGCGTCCTTTGTTGAAAAGGGCATTTGCCATCGTCAATTGGTATAAATCGGTAATCAAGCCATTCATTTTTATTCCGCCTTTCTTTATATACTTATTCTCAAGACTTATTGTTTTTCATTTCCCTCATCACGGTAACAGGTCCTTCACATTCGTTCAGGATGACGATTAACGTTTCTCTTATTATGATGCCCTTTCCTCCAATCGTCATTCAGAACGGCTGCAAGAATGCTGTATGGGAAAGACGGGAAACGGGATAGTGACACGGAGTGAAGAATCTGTTACTCCGAATGAAGTCCCACTGTCAATACCGCTTTTTGCACAAGGATCATGGAAACCGCCGCCATAAGAAGCTGCTGGCGCACGTAGTGCGATTGAGGATATTCGCTTGTCGTAATGATTTAAATCGTAAAAGAATAGTTAGCTTGCAGCTGACAGCTCACAGCTGATAGCTTTTATCTTCTTACGGCTCCCCTCATTCAGAGCGCCACTCTTATCAGCAGATAGAAAAGCTGCCGGAAATCCATGATGAACCTTTTATTTCCGGGAGCCCTTCGTATTTGGCTCCCATTATAGCACTTCCCTGCCGGTCTTTCAGAAAACAAAAAACGCGCCCGTCACAAGCGCGCTTTCTTTTATAATTCAATTTCTTCCGTCTTTCCGGTAAACTCTGTGATGACCGCGTTTCCCGATGCCAGCCTGAACACGGTATACCTGCCGTCTTTACGAATACCGTCCAGAGATTCCTCACAGCTCCTCAGCATGGCGCGCCGCGGTTCCTCCCCTTTATCCTCCCGCAGTTTACAGGATATGCAGATATTCGACTGATCCGGATGGGTGGCGCAGATTTCCGCGCGGTCGTTCAGAAGAAGCTGCCCGTAAATCTCATCGTCTTTATTGAAAAGGAAATGGATTACGCCGCCGCAGACACAGACATTATTCATCGGCCGGAGGCGCGGCCAGATACCGTCCAAAGTGGCCAGATAAAACACACCGCATTGTTTCAGATATTCAGCAATTCTTTCCGCCGCTGCCATACAGATTCCTCCCGTCCTTTATTTCTACATTTATTTTATCATATTCCAAAAGAAATATTTACCTCAATCCCGCTTCCGCTTCTTCTCTGTCCGCCAGGATTTTCACTTCCGTATCCAGATGGGTGAGAATCTCGACGACTTCTTTTCGTGTGTCCGCCGTAGCGTTGATACAGCAGGTCGCCCGCCGGGGATCGATGGTGGTCAGAATGCCGAGATATTCATATCCTTCCATGATACGATTGACGTAGTTCACATCGCCCGGCGCGATTTCTATATAGACTCTGTTATCCACGGGCACGCCTCCGGAGAATGGTATACGGCGGCAGATCCTCTTCTGTCACCATCGTCAGCTCTTCCAGCGGATGGGGCGCTGCTGCCGCCTCTTCACCGTCTTTATTCGTCAGATGCCCGATTGTGACAGGAAACACATCCCCTGCCGGAGTAAGACATTCAACGACCTCTCCCGCTTTGAAATAGTTGCGCTGCTGCACTTTCACCGTACCGTTTCCTTTATCCTGCTCCAGAACAAGACCGATAAAATCATAAGGCTGCTCCGGCTGGGACTTCATATATTCCTGGGCGGAATGGTCGGGGTTCTGGAACGCGAAAGCCGTCGTGTAAGGACGATGGGATACCTTTTCCAGTTCTTCCCGCCATTCCGGACGAACGGAAAATGCCGCTCCCAATTCGTAGTACGAGTCAATCGCTTTCCGGTACGCTGCCACAACCGCCGCCACATAGTAGACGCTCTTCATGCGGCCTTCAATTTTCAGAGAAGAAACGCCCGCTTTGATAAGCTCGGGGATATGGTCGATCATGCAGAGATCTTTGCTGTTGAAAATATATGTGCCGTGCTCATCTTCTTCCACGGGGAAATACTGGCCCGGCCGAGATTCTTCCATCACGGAATACTTAAACCGGCAGGCCTGGATGCATTCACCCCGGTTGGACTGGCGTTTCCCGTTTGTAAAATAATTGGATAAAAGACAGCGGCCGCTCCAGGAAATACAGAGCGCCCCATGGCCGAATACTTCCAGTTCGATATCCACCCGTCTTCTGATGTCCGCCATTTCCGAAAGGGATACTTCTCTGGCAAGAACGACACGGGACGCGCCCATATCTTTCCATCTCTTGACGGTGCGCCAGTTTGCCGCGCTCGCCTGCGTACTCACATGGACCGGTAAATCGGGCGCTGCTTCACAGGCGATATCAAATACGCCAAGATCGGAAATCAGGACGGCATCCGCATGAATATCCTGTAAATATTTCAGGTATGTGTCAAGTCCTTCCAGATCTTCATTCCGGGGAATGATATTGACCGTGATATACACTTTCTTTCCCATGGAATGGGCATACTCCACAGCCTCTTTCATTTCTTCCCGGGTAAAATTGCCGCCGTACGCACGGAGACCGAAAGCTTTCCCCGCCATGTATACCGCGTCCGCCCCGTAAAGGAGCGCCATTTTCATTTTTTCCATATTTCCCGCCGGCGCGAGAAGTTCCATTCTTTCCACTTGTGTTCCTTTCTTCCCTTATTTCTTTATCTTCCTTGACACCGCAAGACCGTCGCCTTCTTCATGGATAACCGTATCATAATGAGCCTCTACATATTCGAGGTATTCCCGAAGGCGTGTGACAAGCGTCCTGTACTGATGGGTCACGGGTTCCCCGCTTCGCACCAATCCTCGGAAAAGAACATTATCCGCCGCAATAATCGCATTTTCCGATAATTTCGGCTCAATAAGTTTCAAATAGCGGAGGTACTGCCCTTTCGGCCCGTCAAGGTAAACAAAATCATACGGCCCTGCGAGTGCGGGAAGCACTTCTCCCGCATCCCCCAAATGGCACCGGACACGCTGCTCAAATTCTGCCGCCTGCATGACGGATACAGCCCGTTCATTCCGCAGGGCATCTATTTCTATGGTATCAATTTCCGCCAGGGGAAAATGCTCTGCCAGAAGCAAGGCGGAATAGCCGATGGCCGTCCCCACTTCCAGTATCTTCTTCGGGTCGGCTGCCGCCGCGGCTTCCAGCAGCAGCTTCCTCTCCGCCCTGCGCAGAATAGGAATATTCTCTTCTTCCGCTTCCCGCTCCAGTTCCTTTCTCAGATCCGCAATCATGGCCATATCAGTCGTCTGTCCCATAGATCCGGTCGATTTCCGCCTGATGTTCTTCAAGCGTCTTCGTGAAGACATGGCGGCCGTCTTTTTCCGCCACATAGTAAAGATACTCTCCGGGCGCCGCGTCAAGCACCGCACGGACGGCATCCATGCCGGGACTGCTTATGGGGCCGGGCGGAAGCCCCTGCCGTTCATATGTGTTGTAAGGCGAATCAATTTTCGTATCCGCTATGGTCAGTTCCTCTTTCTGCCTGCCCAATGCATACTGGACAGTAGCGTCAATCTGAAGAGGCATCTGCTTTTCCAGACGCGCCAGGATGACAGAAGCGATCGGCACCTGATCTTCCTTTAACCGTGCTTCCCGCTCCACCATGGACGCGATGGTCATGAGGGCATGAATAGAAAGATGCTTCTCCTCCGCCCGCCTGCGCAATGCGGGTGTAAGCATTTCATCCGTGCGCCGGTACATCATGTCAGCAATCTGCCGGGCGGAGCAAGACTTCGGAATTTCATACGTATCGGCAAAAAGAAATCCTTCTCCCTTCACCTTTGCCGCCTCAGGACCGTACATGTATGGAAAAGGCGCGTAAGTTTCCGCTTCATGAAGAAAATCTCCATAGCATTCCAGCCCCGCCTTCTGAAGAACATCTGCAATCTGCACTGCGGTAAAGCCTTCCGGCACGGTGATCTTCACCACTTCTTCTTTTCCGTTTTTCAGATCCGCAATCGTTTCCGCTACCGTCGAACCACGCCGGAATGTATAGTACCCGCTTTTGAGCGCCTTCCCGTTTCCTGTGGCCAAAAGCATGGCGCGGAAAACGACGGCACTTCTGATAACGCCTTTCTCCTCAAGCATTTCTCCGATTTCCCGTCCCGTGGCATTCTTCGGTATTTCTACCATCATCGTTCCATCCGCCTGTCCGTGATAAAAGAAATAAAAATAGAGGAACAGGCCCGCCGCCAGCGCCGCAAAAGCAAGCACCACCCCATGCAGGTATTTCCTTTTATCTTTTATAAAAGATATTTCCTTCATAAAACCTCTCTTGCTTCAATCGTGGAAGGACAGAAACCATCGCTACCTTCCACTGTTTTCATGACTGGTTTATTATACCACAACTCTGAAAATAGCCGCTTTTTCTCTGCCGTGCTACAATAGGTCCATCAGTAAAGGAGGAACTCCTATGGAAATCAAAATCGGAACTGCCGGTACCGCCAGCCGGACCGTCACGGAAAAAGACACTGCCCTTGCCGTCAAAAGCGGCTCTCTGCAAGTCCTTGCCACTCCTGTTTTATCCGCTCTTATGGAAGAGGCTGCCGTTGCCGCCCTTGCGCCGTACCTGCCTTCAAAACAGACTACGGTAGGCGGTTTCATCGCCGTCCGTCACAACGCGCCCACCCCCGTGGGACAAACGATCAAAGCGACTGCCACCGTGACGGCGGTCAGAGGAAAGAAAATATCTTTCACCATCACCGCGTCTGATGAAAACGGCGCCATCGGTGAGGCGGAGCACACCCGTTTCCTTGTGGATGAAGAAGCATTCATGAGGAAATTACACAAGTAAAAAGCGTTTCAAATCAAAAGGCATGTCAAAAGACGCCCGCGGTATTCTGCGGACGTTTTTCATTGATGCTTTATTTTTTTGTATTGCTTTCCGCAGCGCGTTCCACCCCTGTCCCGTCAAAAACGGGGATAAAACTTTGATCGGAAGATTCTTTCTGCTGGACATAGCCGTCTTCAATGCCGAGCGCTTCCATGTACGCTTCCGCCTCTTCGTATTCTTCATCGGTAATCTGGCGGTTGATTTCCGGAAACTCTTCCGCTCTTCCGTGAGGCGTGTACTGCCGCATAAGACTGAAAAGGACATCCCCTTTACGAAACGTTTCCGCCACATATTCCAAAACGCCTTTCGTGTTTTTCATCTGCCCCGGCAAAATAAGATGGCGGATAAGAACACCTTTTTTTAATATACCGTCGGCACCGATTTCATAGGGACCTGTCTGCCGGAACATCTGCTCAATGGCAGACACCGCCTTTTCAAAGTAGTCCGACGCACTGCTGTACCTTTCCGCCGCCACAGCGTCGCTGTACTTCAAATCAGGAAGCCAGCACTGTATTTTCTTCCGCAGGAACGCCACGGTATGAACGCTTTCATAGCCTCCGCAGTTATACACCACCGGTACGGGAAGCGGTTCTCTCAGACTTTGAAAAACGGCATGGGTAAAATGGGTCGGCGTCACAAGGTCGATATTGTGCGCGCCCCGGGCGATGAGTTCACGGTAAATCTCCGCCAGCCGCTCCACGGATATTTCTATCCCCCGGCGCAGTTCGGATATTTCATAATTCTGGCAATACACGCAGGATAAATTGCACCCCGCAAAAAAAACCGTTCCCGCGCCTCTTGTCCCGCTGATACACGGTTCTTCCCAATGATGGAGCGCCGCCCGTGATACGATGGGAAGCATGCCTGTCCGGCAGTAACCGACGGCGCCCTGTCCGTGAATAGACTCCCGCCGCGGCACACGGCATCCCCGCGGGCAGATATTACAGATACTCATTATATGTCCTTTATATAAAGCGGGCTTTCCCGCAGAATTTCCACTACCTGATTATACACCGAAAGAAGAAAATCCATTGCCCCCGCCTTGTAAAAATCTTATAATGATACATATTGTGGATAAAGCTGAAAGGAGAAATTTTATGGAACAGCAATCCGGTTTTTTGGACAAAATTTTTCACCTGAAGGAAAATCACACGTCCGTCAGGACAGAAATCATGGCGGGCATCACGACTTTCATGACGATGGCGTATATCCTCGCGGTCAATCCCGGCATCATGAGCGCCGCCGGCATGGATAAAGGCGCGCTTCTTACGGCGACCGCCCTTGCCGCATTCATCGGCACCATTCTCATGGCACTCTTTGCCAATTACCCCTTCGCTCTCGCTCCAGGCATGGGGCTGAATGCGTTTTTCGCTTTCACCGTCGTCGGACAGATGGGCTATTCCTGGCAGACCGCCCTTGCCGCTGTTTGTCTGGAAGGCGTGATTTTCATTATCCTGTCTCTCACCAATGTACGCGAAGCGATTTTCAACGCGATCCCCATCAACCTGAAACGGGCAGTGTCGGCAGGCATCGGCCTGTTCATTGCCTTCATCGGACTGGTTTCCGCCAATATCATCGTCGCCAATCCCGCTACGAAAGTTTCTCTTTTCTCCTTTAAAGGCGCAATTGCTGCAGGCACATTCCACACCGTGGGAGTTCCGGTTCTCCTCGCCATCCTGGGTGTGCTTTTCACAGGCATCCTCATGGTGAAAAAAGTGAGAGGAAATATTCTCTGGGGCATCCTCTTCACATGGGGTCTCGGCATCCTCTGCGAACTCACGGGGCTCTACATTCCCGATCCCGCAAAAGGAGCGTTCAGTACTCTGCCGAACCTTTCCGCAGGCATTGCTTCTTTTTCCCCTGTAAGCCTGTCCCCCATTTTCATGCAGCTTGATTTCTCAAAGGTGATGAGCCCTGATTTCTTCGTTGTCCTCTTCGCGTTCCTTTTCGTGGATATTTTTGATACCCTCGGCACCCTGGTCGGCGTTTCTTCCAAAGCAAACATGCTTGATGAGGAAGGAAAGCTGCCCCGCATCAAAGGCGCTCTCATGGCTGACGCTGTCGCCACCACCATCGGCGCGGGCCTCGGCGTTTCCACCACGACCACCTTCGTAGAAAGTGCGGCAGGCGTTTCTGAAGGCGGACGGACCGGTCTTACCGCCGTCACCGTAGCCGTTCTCTTTGCCCTCTCCCTGTTCCTTTCCCCCTTCTTCCTGGCAATTCCCGCATTTGCCACCGCGCCCGCCCTCATCATCGTGGGCTTCCTCATGTTCACCGCCGTCACGGGCATCAACTTCAGCGACCCCACCGAAGCCATTCCCGCATATATCGCCATCCTTGCCATGCCCTTCACATACAGCATCGCCGAAGGCATCTCGTTCGGCATCATCACTTACACTGTCATGAACGCCCTCACAGGAAACGGGAAAAAGATCAGTGCCCTGATGTATATCCTGACCATCCTCTTCATCGGGAAATATATCTTCCTCTGATCGAAGTATTTCATACAAATGAAACGATAAATTTTTGAAGCACCACGGACCCTTCTTATCAGATAACGGTAAGGAGGGTATTTTACATGTTATGCTCCTTGCAGGCAAATTCGTCCGCCTCGATTTTATACACCGCCACATGCGCTGCCATTCGGTCGGTAAACTCGAAATGCTTTTTATCCTGGCATTCCATGAAAATCGTAAGGATCTTTTTCTTCTCTTCCCTGTCTTTTACCACCGACACCGGCCCGCTCCCGATGATGCTGTGGTAGTACTCGGTATAATCGCAGGCTTTCTCCGCCCGTCCCATGACACCGCCGTTGTCGATTTCAAAACCGATAACAGGATTTGATTCTGCCAGTTCCCGTTTCAGTCCGGCATCAGCACCATGGAAATACACCGTAAGCTTTCCCCCTTCATAAGAGTATCCGTAGTTGACCGGCACCACAAAAACACGGCCGCCGTCCTGAAAACCCAGATGAACGATTTTGCACTCGTCCAGAACTTTTCTGATTTCCGTTTCTTCCGTAATTTCTCTGTCGTTTCTTCTCATCATAACCTCCTTATAAGAAGCTGGCGCACGCGATGCGACTGAAGGTACTCGCATGCCGAGATGGCTTCAATCGCAAAAGAGCTTCCAATGCTTACCGATGCCCTCATCACGGTAATAGATCCTTCACATTCAGGATGACGATTAACGTTTCCCTCATTATGACACCCTTTCCTCCAATCATCATTAGTACCATATAAGTATAGCAAAGAGAAATACAACATTTCTCCTGCTGCTTTCCTCACCATGGTGGCAGACCCTTCACATTCGCTTCGGATGACGCCTTACCGTCCTTCGTCATTCTGAACGGGGGTAAGAATGCTGTATGAAAAAGCAGGGAAACGGCAATGTAGCACGGAGTGAAGAATCTATGACTCGGATGACATCTTACCGCTTTCCCCCCACGGTAACAGATCCTTCACATTTGTTCAGGATGACGATTAACGTTTCCCTCATTATGACACCCTTTCCTCCAATCATCATTAGTACCATATAAGTATAGCAAAGAGAAATACAACATTTCTCCTGCTGCTTTCCTCACCATGGTGGCAGACCCTTCACATTCGCTTCGGATGACGCCTTACCGTCCTTCGTCATTCTGAACGGGGGTAAGAATGCTGTATGAAAAAGCAGGGAAACGGCAATGTAGCACGGAGTGAAGAATCTATGACTCGGATGACATCTTACCGCTTTCCCCCCACGGTAACAGATCCTTCACATTTGTTCAGGATGACGATTAACGTTTTCTCTCATTATGACGCCTTACCATGGGTGCTACTTTATCGGCAGGCCCGAAAGTGGTTAGAATCCTGGCTGTACCGTCTGTTTAACGTCATTCTAAATGGGGATAAGAATGCTGTATGAAAAAGCGGGAAAGCGGAACGATGAAACGGAGTGAAGAATTTGTTACTTCGATGACAGCTTACCGTGAGTGCCGCTTTTATCAAAAGACGAAAAAACTGTCAGCTTACAGATGATAGAATCCGGCTATCCGTTTGTTTCCTTTCATAAGAAAAAGACTCTTTTCGGAGTCTTTCTTTTATTTTTGTATTTTCGTTTCAGAGATCTTTTTTCTTATTTCAGGAAATTTTTCATTGATTATTTTCCCCATTTTTTCTTTTGCTTCTTTGTCTGGATGAAGGCCGTCCGCCGCAAAATTTTCCGGCATGTCTTCATACATGGCAAAGGGCGCTGCCGTATCGATATGGGTCTGCGTCCGTATCCAGCCGTTCACTTTGTCAAATTCCGCTTTCCAGTTTTCTGCCGTCGGCTGGTGGTAATATTTCCAAATCCGTTCCGGGGCGATCGGAGGAATGGTAAGCAGGACAGGCTCGATGCCGCCGGACCTGCATTTTTCCTGAAGAGCCTCCAGATCTGCAATGACCTCTTCCGCCGTTTCTCCACTGCGCAGATTATTTGTTCCGCCCATAATAAGAAGGTACTGTACATGGAAAGGGAGGACATCCGCATCGAACCGCCGGAGAAGGTCGTCCGTTTTATCACCGCTCCGGGATATATTTATCGTAGGAAAATCAAGATAGTACGCATAATTGTAAGGCCAATCCGCCGGACTGTAAGACATCCTTCCGCCGCCGTGGCTGATACTGTCTCCAAGAATGCCGGTTTCCCAGTTTTCCGCGGGATCATTCACAATCTTTTCCGCTTCGCTCCATACTCCTACAGGCCCGCCATTTTCATCAAGACCGCGGACACGCCACCAGACCGCTCCCTGCCGCGGCGACTCGTCAAAAAGTTCGGGGATTGTAACAATCCCCTGCGAAATGCGATGGACAGACGGTTCACAGCCGTCAGGATTTTCCGGTTCTTCATCAGTGATTTCCACTTCATAAGAAACCGCGTGGGGAATTTTCACAAAAGAATACGCCGGATAAAGAAGAACCGTACCGTTCTGCTCATGGTATTTCACGCGGATCTTCGGCGCGTACCGTTCCATTTCCTGCGCGGCCTTTTCCAGCGGCACAGGCGCCGAATAGGCGGAAATGCTCTGCCCGTCCAGACCGATGGCTTTCACCTGGCAGCAGAGGATCCCCGGTCCGTCATAGCTGTCTGTAATTTCTTTTTCAATCATCACACTGTCACGGAAAACATGGCCGTCTTCATAAATCGGCGGGCGCATTTCTTTCCGTCCGAAATGCTGTGTCACAGGCACGATGCGGAAAGAATACCACACCGCGTCCGGATTCGCCGGCCAGCGGACAAAAAGAAGTTCCGGAGAAGCATCCGCCCCGGCAGCGGTCCACATAAAAGCAAAAAAGAAAAGAGAAATAAAAATCCTCTTCATTACAGTCCCCTTTCATTAAACCATGAAAGAAGTATAAGGGATGGAAGAAGAAATAACAAGAAAAAGAAATTTGCCCATCAAAAAAGAGCCCCCGCAGAGGAAACTTTTATCTGCCATAAAAGAAAAACACTCGCTGCCGGCAGCAGGAATGTTCTCTTTCTTCCCTTTTCTATTTTTACGCTTTTGCGGTTTTCGCCTTTCGTGATCTTTTGGCCTTCCGATTTACCGTTTCTTCCGCTTCTTTCACACCGGCCGCTTCCGTTTTTCCTGTGCGCTTTCTTTTCGTCTTTTCTTCCGCGGGCTTTCCCTCTGCCGGTTTTCCGGATTTTATTTTCCCTTTTTCAGATCCGGCTATTTTAACTTTTGTTTTCTGTTTTGCCTTTTCTCTTCTCAGGCGCTTTTCATACAGGTGGTACAGTTTATCCGCCAGACCGGCAATGATTTCTTCCCCTTCCACCAGATCCTTCCAGTAATTCGGAAGAAAATCTGCGCCGAAGCGGACACCTTCTATGGCTCCTGTCAGCGCTGCCGTAATCGGGCTGTTTCCATTATGGTTCGCCGCGGCGATGATCGCATCCACAGGATCATCCACGGCAAGGGCAGCATATACGGCTATCGCCAGAGCTTCATCTGCCTGATCGCCGCTTCCCAGAGAATGGATACTGTCGATGTATGCCCAGACATTCCCCTTTCCGGCAGGCTGGTCGTTAGCCTGCTGCTGCGCCGCAGAAAGAAGCGTGGTAATGCTGTCGGTCCGATGGGTTTTATTCAAAAGCCCATGAATCCGTTCAATAGCCTTGGGAAGCGTCATTCCGTCAGCAAGGCAGGCAATCAGTGCCGATACCGCCCCTGCCGCATAGTAGGCGACAGGAGTCGAATGGGAAAAAGCCGCCGCCCTCACGCCGGCATTAAAAGCCGTCTTACTGTCGCCGGCATAAAGGAGCCCGATAGGTACCACTCTTGTCAGCGCGCCGCCGCCTTTGCTTTCATTTACCTTATTTTTCGTTGTCCCCATCGTTTCCCCGGAAAACGCATTCAAAAGACCTTCTTCCGGTTTTCGGCGGGCATGCATGAACTTTTCCCGCACAAGGCAGATCTCCCGTTCATGAGGCTGCCGTCTCATCCATGTGCGCTGTCCGCGCCGCGGTTCCTCCCCCGTCTGGCTGTAAAACCAGCGCATATAGCCGCGGTACAGCCCTTCTGCTTCTTCCAATTTCTTTGCATCTGTCCACAGAAGTCCGTCTACCGTGGCCAGTTCCATCTGCGTATTTCCCGTCACCGGCGCCAGATTTCCGCACTGCCCGTTCCGCACAAGCGTACGCAGGCCAAAGGGCCCGTACTTGTGCTGAATACGACAGACAGAAAGCTCCTGCAAAGGGTACCCCAGTGCATCTCCGCAGGCGCCGCCAATCATCGCGCCGCGGAACATTTCTATCTCCGTCATCTATCCTCCCTCAATCCCGCAAAACCTGATTCCAAATAAAAACACGACCAAAGAAATACGAAAACAGTTCTCCCCATTTCCAATACATAAAGAGGGAACTGCAAAAATTTCCGTAAACCCCAAAAATTCACAGAAACACTGCTGAAAAATAAAAAATAACCGTTTTATATTTATGTATATTGTATCATAATTCACTGCTTTAATCATCTAAAGATACTTCTTTAGAAGGAAAAGCGTCCTTTTTCCGTTTCATATTTTCTACCGTAGTTAACTTTCTTTTTTCCGCTCCATCCATTAAAATGTAAATGTACTTTATTTTAAAGAAAACGAGGTCACTATGAAAAGAATATTAATCTCATTATCCGCAGCACTCCTTCTTTCTTCCGGCATTTCCCAGGCATCGGTTCCGCAGGGAGGATATTTCCTTGACAAGGACGGCGTTCCGCTCACGAAAGAAATGCAGACAAAACCAAGTCTGAAAAGCAATCCCATGCTTCCTCAGAGCGGTGCCGTCCATGCTGCCATGGAATCCCTTCCTCATTCTTCCGCCACAGTCATCCGGATGACCGTCACGGAAGACGGGATCCCCGCCGATGCCGTTGTCACCCAAAGCGCAGGATCCGTCGTTCTTGACGAATATGCCATGAGATGCGTAGAAGGCTGGCGCTTCAACCCCGCCAAACTGGGAGACAAGCCGGTGAGCGCTGCCGTATCCATTCCTGTGCGCTTCCTCTCCATGATGGTTTCCACACCGGCCGCTCCGTCCGACCGCCCGATGAAGAAGGCGTCCGCCGAAGTGAAAGAAGCCATAGAAAGAAACAACCACCCTGTGATCCGTGTTTCCGTCTACATCACGGCGGATGGAAAAACTGACGGCAAACCGAAAGCAGACAACGATGGAAATCTGCCGGGCAGCGATTTCAAAATCCTTTCCGGGTATGCGGAAAATTCCGTAAAAGAATGGAGCTTCACACCGGCCGTGAATCCTGACGGAGAACCCATTCCCCAGGAATTGATTGTCCCGGTGCAATTATAATATTTCTTTATATCCTATTTCAAAATCATATCCCGTTTTAAAATAAACCCCTTTTGCCGGACGAAGCATTGTCAAAAGGGGTTTTCACTGCAATAAAAAAATCCGCCGGTCTTTCGACTGATGGAAAATGGTGCGAGCGAAGGGACTCGAACCCTTATGCGCAAGGCGCAGGATCCTAAATCCTGTGCGTCTACCAATTCCGCCACGCTCGCATATTTTCTTATTATAGTTTGTAACGGAAACAGGGTCAAGAAAAGACCGGTAAAAAACCTTCTCCGCAAAAACAGAGAAGGCATCCTGCAGAAAAATTACTTTGTTTCATCAAGAACAGCTGTGCAGTGTGGACAGCGGGTCGCATCATCGGCAATGGGTTCTTTGCAAAACTGACAGGTGCGCGCCGGTGCGGCTTCTTCTTTCGGAAAAGCCCTGTTCATCTGGCGGATCACAAGGAAAATCACGAAAGCGATGATCAGGAAATCAATGATTGTATTAAGAAACTGTCCGTAAGCGATGACAGGCACGTTCATTTCTTTGGCTTCCGCCAGTGTAGCCACCGGTGTTTTTCCCAAATTGATAAACCGATTTGAGAAATCAACACCGCCCATAATCATTCCGATAGGCGGCATGATGATATTTTCCACCAGGGAAGATATGATCTTTCCGAAAGCGCCGCCGATAACGACGCCGACTGCCATATCGACCACATTGCCCCTGACAGCAAAATCCCTGAATTCTTTCATCATGCCCATCTTATTTCTCCTTTTCATTCGCAAATATATTAATTTTTTATACTATAGCACATCCTCATCTGCATTTCTACATATTTCTATATAGCTTTATAAAATTTCCGCGCTTCGATTGTTAATCTCCTGTCACTTTCTTACTTGACAAATAATTGCCATCAAGATACAATAGAAGCGTAAACAGAAGAGACAGCCATTGGCCGTGGCGTTTCTGCTCATTGTTGCTTCTTACACAACCTCTATGAAAAGCTTCCTTTCACCGGGAAGCTTTTTTCGTACTGCAAAAGAGAGAAACCGCCCGGGTTCCCCTCTTCTTTCATCATAGATACGGATTCTTCACTGCGCAGAATAACGCTTAACAGTTCTGCCGCGCCTGCAGCATACCGGCCCTCAACCGTAAAAAGAATCTGTATTTTCCTATTTCTGTCTTTTCTGATCGGGGGAAACATCCCGATTGCTCATCTGCCGGCATCCATCCGCTAAAAAACAGCGGATAAGCACCCGCTGCCTTTCTGATAACCGTTTTATTCCTTAATGAATGTATTTCCTGTCACTACAGGAACAGAGCGATCCTGCCGGACCATTTCTCCTCCCAGCGGATCGATGGCAGACGATACGGTAAGCATCGTGCAGAATGCTCCCCACACGAGAAGAACCGCCTTGCTCTCCTTCAATTCCGCCGTCATCCTTCCGAAGAATCTTTTCATCGGCAGCCTGCTCCCTGCTGCGCCTCTTCTTTCTGATTCTGCCGGTGTATAATGATTGGCTGCTGTCATGAACTTCATCTCCTTTATCATCCGCTCTTGTACCATTTCCTTTTCTTGGCCTCATTATACCCACACGGGTATCTACATTCAATAATCATTTGCAAAATAAAGTCCATTAATGGACAATTCGCGCAGATTGTACATTGAATGGCAAAATCAGCCATATCCCTGCACAATAAAAAACTCACAGCAGATCCGTATCAAATCTCCATACACGAAGAAGCTGCCATGAGCTGTAAAAATTTCCGGCCGGAAAAATAAAATGAAACTTCATACCGGCAAGAACATTCCCTTTCTGTTTTTCACTTATTTCCCTTGTCCGTACGTCGCATTCGGACCGTGCTTTCTTTGGTAGTGCTCGTCAAGGATGTATGCGGGAAGCGAGGCCGAAGGATTCAATAATTTTGTTTTCAGCGCCATTTCCGCCGCAGTCTCCATGACGACCGCATGGTACACAGCGTCCGCCGCGTTTTTTCCCCAGGCAAAAGGCCCGTGGTTCCGTACAAGGGCACCGGGCACGGCAAGCGGCTCGTATCCGCGGCAGCGCACAGTTTCTATAATGACGGCACCCGTATTTTTCTCATAAGCGTTTTTCGTTTCTTCTTCCGTAAGCGCCCTTGTGCAGGGGATATCCCCATAAAAATAATCCGCATGGGTCGTACCGAGGGCAGGAATATCGAGTCCCGCCTGGGCAAAAGCTGCGGCATTGACGGAATGGGTATGTGTCACACCGCCAATTTCAGGAAACGCGCGGTACAGCGCCAGGTGGGTCTCCGTATCGGAAGACGGTTTCCATTTCCCTTCCACTGTTTCTCCCGTCTCCACATCGACTGCTACCATGTCGCCCGCTGTCATGCTCTCATAAGGCACACCTGACGGTTTGATGACCATAAGGCCTTTCTCCCGGTCGATACCGCTCACATTCCCCCATGTATAGATCACGGCACCCCGTTTCACAAGTTCCAGATTGGCGGCGCACACCGCCTCTTTTAATGTCTCCAGCATAGAACCCTCCTGCTTTTTCTTTTTAATAACAGTACAAGACCGCACCCTGTTATTTTATTGATTTACGCTTTATGGTTTTTATCAATTCTTCCATAAATTTCTCTCCGCCGCTTCGGATGACGATTAACGTTCCCCCCATTATGACGCCTTTTCTCCCAATCGTCATTCTGAATGGACGCAAGAATGCCTTGTGGGAAAAATGGGAAACGGGACGGTGACACAGAGTAAAGAATCTATGACTTTGAATGGCATCTTACTGCTTTCCTTACCACGGTAACAGATCCTTCACATTTGCTTCGGATGACGATTAACGCTCCCCTCACTACAACAGCAAATCCTTTGCTGATGTTTCGTATGACACCTAATGGAAATCATATGTTTCGGCTTTTAACTCACAGCTAACGGCTAACAGCTCACAGCTAACAGCTTGTAGCTGACAGCTCACAGCTGATAGCTTTTATCTTCTTACCGCTTTCCTCACTACGGTAACAGATCCTTCGCTATCGCCCTGGATGACGCCTTACCAGCTCCCAGCTTACACTCTCCGATTTCTATCTTCCGATGATTTCCCAAAAATATATGCCGCTGCGCCTTCCGCCATTTTTACCCCCTGATGAGCCGCGCCTTCTACGGTTTCCAGTTTCCAGCGGAAAGGAACCCGCAGCTCCTCCGCTTTTGCTTTACATTGCCGGAAATAATTCGTACACCGTTCCATACGGTTCATCCCCTGGGCGTCTGCTTCGGGCGTATCGCGGAACGGCGGTTTCCGCTCCACATCCTTTTCACCCATAAAGAGAATGACCGGCTTTGCAAACGCTTCCCCCAGTTCCTCATCAGTAATCCCCACATTCTTTATGCCGTAAGGATAATCAATATCCCTGTCAGGCATGGTAAACCAGCCGGAATTGGCCACGGCGATTACATCCACGTTTTTCTTTCCTCCGAGGAGCGCCCATCGATGGACAAACTGCCCACCTGCAGAATGGCCGAAAAGAATGATTTTCCCTGCTGCCTGCGTGCGGTTTTTTACTTCTGCCACGATCCGGTCCGCCGCGGAGAACGTCCGCTCTTCTTTTTCACGGATATGTCCGTCTGTATCCATGATGCCGCCTTCCTGATACCATTCCGCGCCGGGATACTTCCTTTCCGTCAACTCCGGACAGACGATCAGCATATTCCTTTCCTCCGCCAGCTTCCGGAGCGCTTTGCAATATTCCGCGCCAGCCCTGCCAAAGCCGTGGAGCGCAATAAAGACGGCATCCTTTTCCGTCCACCTGCCGGGGCGATAGTAGTACAGGCAAAGAGCATACTGATTCACCCCTGTCCGTTCCCTGATGCAGGACATACTTTCTCCCGCCGGAATGGGGCGTACCGCCATTTCCTTTTTCCTTTTCGGCAGAAGCCACACAGCAGCAGCCGCAGCAGCGACAGCGGTGAGTGCTTTGAAAACTTTATTTCCCATCATTTCTCCTCATCCATTATTTCTATCATTTTTATGAAATCCTTTTCTATCGGCATTATACCACAGGGTTCTTCTTTTCAATTTCCCATATCTTTCTACCGGTCTTCATCAAATTTTATTGCCGTCTCTCCGCCGGGACTGTATATTCTCCCTTTGGTACTCTCCTATAAAAATTATATGTAACCTTATTTCTTCGTTCAGCCCTTCTTTTAAAATGACTTCAAGTTATCGTTTTGTATCTTGGAATATATTTTACTCATTACTCCGGAGTCATTTTCCTGTTTATTCTCTATTAATTGTATTGTTTCTCTTTTCAGAAATTGCTCTTTATTTGTGTATACTTATTTCATAAGAGCCCCCGCCCGCAAGGAGCCTCAGCGCTTTTTATATTGTTGTACGGCGGCCGGCATGATACAATCAGAAAGAGAAATGCGGACAAGATCAGACTGCATTTATTTTATTGGGGAAATGTAAGGAGGTTTTTCAATCATGAAAAAGAAATTGGCTGTGCTCGCCGCAGCGGCAGTCGCTGCAGGTATCCTTCTCGGCGGATGCGGCGGTTCCAAGAACGGCGGCACAAAAAGCAGCTCTGCCGCCTGGAAGCCGGAAAAAGACGTAAAGATTATCGTCGCCTATAAAGCAGGTTCCGGTACGGATACAGGCGCGCGTCTGCTTGCCAACAGCGCCAAGAAGTATGTCGGCCAGACCCTGGTCATCGAAAACAAACCCGGGGCTGACGGAAAAATCGGCTGGACGGAACTCGCCAAGGCCAAACCGGACGGATACACCTTAGGATTCATCAATCTGCCGACCTACACCACGCTCGCTTCCCAGAAAGGCGCGGCCTTTGATGAAAAGTCCATTATCCCGATTGCAAACCATCTGACAGAAACCGCTGTGGTTGTCGTCAGAAAAGACGCAAAGTGGAAAGACTTAAAAGAGCTCGTGGCAGACGCACAGGCAAACCCGGGGCAGCTGAAAGCTTCCACCAACGGCGTACAGGCCTCCAACCACACCTCTGCCCAGCTTCTCGCCCAGTCCGCGAAATTTGAATACAATGCCGTTCCTTACGGCGGTACTGCCGACCAGCTCCTTGCTCTCCGCCAGGGCGAAGTGGACTTCTCCTGCGCTAAAGTTGCCGACGTCATCAAACTGGTTAACGGTGAAAATGCCGAACTCCGTGTCCTCGGCGTATTTGATGAAAAGCGTGATCCCCAGCTGCCTGACGTTCCGACACTCGGCGAACTCGGCTACTACAATAAATGGTACGGCTCCGCCCGCGCTATTGTCGCCCCGAAAGGCACCCCTGAAAATATAATTAAATTCTATGAAGACGCTTTCAAAAAGACCATGGAAGACAAAGATGTTGTGGAAGCCCACAAGAAAGCCGGCATGGTTCTCGATTACAAGGACAGCAAAGATCTGGGCAGGCTCATTGACGAGCAGCTCGCTTTCTGCAAAGATGTAGTCAGCAAACTGTACGAAAAGAAATAATAGTGCAAGTGCTGCATGAAACAGGGGAAATCACGCATTTCCCTTTAAGCGTCACCGCGTTTCATTAGACAGAAAACCTGCTTCTTTTCCAAGGGGCAGGTTTGTCCGTTCTGACCGGTTTGAAACCGCGGAGGTTCTCTTTAAGGAGTATTGTATGAAAAAATCAGATATTTATATCTGCGGATTCATGTATCTTTTCTCATTTTTCTTTTTATATCTGACATTGGACTTTCCCGAACCGGCAAGACACTATCCGTATTTCGTCATCGGGCTGCTCCTTCTTCTGACAACGGTCCGCATGAGCCATCTGTTCCGCGATTACAGAAGAGAGCACAAAATCATCAGCGACAGTTCCCAGGTATTTGACGGCTTTCTCCCGAAACAGTTCTGGGTCATGTTCGCCGCTTTCCTCCTGTTCTTTCTCCTGATGTACCTCTTCGGCTTCTACATCGCCTCCATCGTATACATCTTCATCTGCCTCCGCTTCTTCAGGATCGAAATGAAATACATCCTTCTTGTCCTGATCTGCATGGCCGCCCTCATCTACGGTACATTCGATGTATTTCTCAATGTACCCCTGCCTGAAGGGATCATTATGGAAGAATTCTTATAACCGGAGGAAATACCATGGATGCAAACACATTCGGACTCATGTCGGCAGGTTTTGCCAACGCCCTCATGCCGTCTAATCTAATCATGATGATTATCGGCGTCACCATCGGAATCGTTGTCGGCTGTATGCCGGGCCTTTCCGCCGCCATGGGCGTAGCGCTTCTTCTGCCGCTTACCTTCGGCATGGCTCCCGAAACGGGACTGATCATGCTCGGCGGCATTTACTGCGGCGCCATCTTCGGCGGTTCTATTTCCGCCATCCTGATCCATACCCCCGGCACACCCGCTTCCGCGGCAACGGCGCTCGACGGGTATGAACTCACCAAACAGGGAAAAGCCGGCAAGGCACTCGGCACGGCATGCATCGCTTCTTTCTTCGGCGGTCTCCTTTCCTGTATTTCTCTTTATTTCTTTGCTCCCATGCTTGCTGAACTGGCTATGAAGTTCGGAAGCCCTGAATATTTCTGGCTTGCTCTCTTCGGACTCACCATCATTGCGGGCGTCACCACGGGCTCCATGGTGAAAGGACTCATGAGCGGCGCCTTCGGCCTCATTCTTTCCACCATCGGCATGGATCCCATGGAAGGTACGGAACGGTTCATGTTCGGCATAGACGAACTGTACAACGGCATTAATGTCACCTGTGCCCTCATCGGTCTCTTTTCTCTTTCCCAGGTCTTCATTCTTGCGGAAAAAGCGATTAAGGAAAGAGGAAGTATCGTCAAATTTCACGACTCCGTCATGCTGAAATTCCGTGAGCTGAAACAGATCGGTCCGACCGTCATCCGTTCCTGGCTCATCGGGAACATCATCGGCATCCTCCCGGGCGCGGGCGCTTCTATCGCCTGCTTCCTGGGCTATAATACGGCAAAACAGTTCTCCAAAAAGCCGGAAGATTTCGGCCGCGGCTCCATTGAAGGCGTCGCCGGTTCAGAAGCGGCAAACAACGCCGTTACCGGCGGCTCCCTCATTCCCACACTGACACTGGGCATTCCGGGAGAATCAGTGACCGCCGTACTTATGGGCGGCCTCATCATCCAGGGTCTCCAGCCGGGCCCGGAGCTTTTCACCAAGTACGCTCCCATGACTTACACCTTCTTTGCGGGGTTCGTCATTGTCCAGTTCTTCATGCTCCTTATCGGCCTAGGCGGATGCCGCATATTTGCCCACATTTCCAAATTGTCCGACGCCGTCCTTATTCCCTGCATCTTTGTCCTCTGCGTTGTCGGTTCTTTTGCTATCAATAACAGCTTTGTCGACGTAGTTATCATGTTCATCTTCGGCATTATGGGCTACTTGATGAGAAAGCTGGGATTAAATACGGCGGCCGTCGTCCTCGCCCTTATTTTAGGGCCGATCGGCGAAAGAGGCCTCCGCAGAAGCCTGACTCTTTCGGGCAATGATATCACCATTCTGTTCTCCACCCCCATCTGCTGGGTACTCATCACCCTCTGCATCCTTTCCTCTTTCTCCCCGCTTCTCATGGACTGGCTGAAAAAAGGAAAACAGGCAATCAAAGGGAAATAAAAGAAATACCCCTTCATACATTTCCCACGCAAAAACGGATCCGCGCCATATATGCAGATCCGTTTTACTATGCATTGAAATAATTTCACCCGCAGTTCCGGAAATGCGCCTCTCCTCTGAGAACGGATGAAAAGCCGACAGCCCTTCGTCTCCTTCCATTCAGAATGACATCTTACGGTTTTCCTTACCACGGGTACAGATCCTTCGCTATCGCTCAGGATGACGCCTTACCATGGGTGCTACTTTATCGGCAGGCCCGAAAGTGGTTAGAATCCCGGCTGTGCCGTCTGTTTAACATCATTCTGAATGGACGCAAGAATGCTTTGTGAGAAAGACAGAAAACGGGACAGTGACACAGAGTGAAGAATCTATTACCTTGAATGACATCTTACGGTTTTCCTCACCACGATAATAGATCCTTCGCTATCGCTTCGGATGACGCCTTACCATGGGTGCTACTTTATCGACAGGCCCGAAAGTGGTTAGAATCCCGGCTGTGCCGTCTGTTTAACGTCATTCTGAATGGACGCAAGAATGCTTTGTGAGAAAGACAGAAAACGGGACAGTGACACAGAGTGAAGAATCTATTACCCGGATAACATCTTACCGTCCGTTGTCATTCAGCACTTTTAGCTGACAGCTCACGGCTAACGGCTCACAGCTAACAGCTGATAGCTTTTATCTTCTTACCGCTTTCCTCATCACGGGTACAGATCCTTCGCTATCGCTTCAGGATGACGCCTTTCGTTCTCCATCATTATGACGCTTCCCGTTCCCCATCACTAGTGACGCCCTTTCCTTCAATCGTCATTCTGAACGGAGGCAAAAATGCTGTTCGAGAAAGACGGGAAACGGGATAGTGACACGGAGTGAAGAATCTATTACCTTGAATGACATCTTACCGTTTTCCTCACCACGGCAGCAAATCCTTCTCCGCTGATATCCAAAGCAATGAGCAAACAGCGTCTCCTATTTTCAGTCTTTTGTCTCTGACCCACAGCTCACAGCTAACGGCTCACAGCTATCGGCCATCATTCCCTTTCCGAAAGATTAGGGTTATTTATAAAAATAGCGGCAAAAGGCATTCAGTTTTTATATTTTTCCATGTATAATAAAGTACAAACAGAAGGAAGCGCTGACCATTTGTATTGGTGCAGTTTTTATCTTCCCGTAAGGAAAACCGCGGAGTTAGAAAATTTCGTTTTTTCGACAAGGTAAATAAAAAACGCGCCGCCGTGAAAGCGGAAAGTCCTGCGCTTTCTTTTTATAGTTGCCCGACTGCGGGCATAAAGCGGCTGCGGCGTCACCGCTTCTATACTTCCCTGAAAGGTCGTGTTCGGGACATGAAAGAATTGGTCCGTCTGGAGGGAATCACCAAGGCTTACGGTGATCATGTCATTATCCCCCCGCTCTCACTCTCTATCCATGATGGCGAGTTTTTAACTTTATTAGGTCCTTCCGGCTGCGGAAAGACGACTCTTCTCCGTATGCTTGCAGGGCTGGACACTCCGACAAAAGGAAAAATCATCCTTGACGGGCAGGATATCACAAATCTCCCCCCTTATAAACGGGATGTGAATATGGTATTCCAGAATTACGCTTTGTTCCCCCATATGACGGCAGAGGAAAATATCGGTTTCGGCCTGCGCATGAAAGGCGTCGGCAAAGAGGAAGCCGCGAAGCGCACACAGAAACTGCTGAAACTGATCCGGCTGGAAGATCTCCGCAGCCGGTATCCTTCGCAGATGTCGGGAGGGCAGCAGCAGCGTGTCGCCGTGGCCCGTGCCCTCGTAAATAATCCGAAAATGCTTCTTTTAGACGAACCTCTCGGCGCTCTTGATTACCAGCTCCGCAAAACGCTCCAGATCGAGCTGAAAGACCTGCAGGAAGAACTTGGCCTTACTTTCGTATTCGTCACCCATGATCAGGAAGAAGCCCTCACCATGAGCGACCGCATCGTTATCATGGATAAGGGGGAAATCCAGCAGGACGATGATCCCAATACGATTTACCATTATCCAAAAACAAAATTTGTCGCCGGCTTCATCGGAGAAAGCAATTTTTTTGATAACGGGAAGGAAATTCTTGTCCTCCGCCCTGAAAAGCTGAATCTCTGCGGCGGAAAAGATTGCGATGATTCCCATCCCGCGCCGCGCTTCTTCGGCACGGTGGAGGATGTGATTTTTTACGGCACCATTGATAAAGTATTCATCCGTCTTGACGGCACGGGCCAGGAAGTCCTCGCCTACCAGTACTTTGATGACGTCCACCGTTGGCAGATTAACGACCATGTAGGCATCTGGTGGTATGAAAAAGACGAGGTCAGAGTAGAACGATGAAAAGAAACGGAAAATATCTGCTCGTCCCGTCCATGGTCTGGCTGGCTGTTTTCTTTGTCATCCCCATGCTCATCGTGGTGGCGGTTTCCTTTGCTTCCCGCACGGCATACGGACAGATCGTTTTTGGCTGGACTTTCCAAAACTATGCAAGATTTTTGGATCCTCTTTATATTTCCATTTTTGGACGGACAATTTTCATAGCCGTCGTAACCACGGTATGTACCATCCTTATGGGCTATCCGCTGGCATACTGCATCGTCCGGCTCCCCCGCCGTCTGCGGCAGAAAGGGCTGATCCTCTGTATGATTCCTTTCTGGATCAATTTCCTTATCCGCTCCTATGCGTGGGTGATCATTCTCCGCAGCCAGGGCGTGCTGAATACGATTCTGATGAAGCTGGAAGTTATTTCCCAGCCGATCCAATTTCTGTATAATGAAGGCGCCGTCATGCTGGGCATGGTATACGCCCTTCTTCCTTTCATGATCCTCCCCGTTTACGTCTCCATTGAACAGCTCGACCGCAGGCTTTTAGAAGCAGCCGCCGATCTGGGCGCTTCCCCCGTGACAGCATTCCGAAAAATCACCCTGCCTCTGACGATGCCCGGCATCGCGGCAGGAACGGTATTGGTCTTCATTTCTTCCCTCGGCATGTTCGTCGTCCCCGATGTCATGGGCGGGGCGAAAGCGGCTCTCGTGGGCAATGTCATACAGAACCAGTTCCTCTCCGCCCGTGACTGGCCTTTCGGCTCGGCACTGTCCATCGTGCTTGCCCTGCTTTCCCTCATTCTTATTTTCCTGTACTATCGGGCGATTCAGGCGCAGAAAGGAGACAGCGATGCAGAAAACATGGCGTAGCCATCTCCTTGTTTCTTACGCTTTGGCAGTGCTGGCCTTCCTTTACCTGCCCATTCTTATCCTGGCTCTGTACTCCTTCAACGACTCCCGCATGAACGCTGTGTGGGCAGGCTTCACGTTTAAATGGTACTCCCAGCTTTTTAATAACCGCCATGTGGCGGAGGCGCTCGCCAATACACTTATCATCGGATTCATTTCCACGGCGGTGTCCACCATTCTCGGCACGACCGCGGCGCTCGCCCTTCACAAATACCGTTATAAATATCGGGGAATCCTGAACGGCTTTATCTACCTTCCCATCCTCATTCCCGAAATTGTCATGGGGCTTTCCCTTCTCGTCCTTTTTTCCCAGATCCATTTATCTCTGGGAAGAACGAGCATCATTCTCGCCCACATTACCTTCTGCCTGTCCTTCGTGGTCATCACAGTGGGCGCGCGGCTTGACGGGCTGAAGCAGGAATACGAAGAAGCCGCCGGCGATTTGTATGCCCGTCCGTGGCAGTGCTTCCGCTACATCACGCTTCCCCTCATCATGCCGGGAATCACTGCGGGCGCGCTCATCGCTTTCACACTGTCCATCGATGACTTCATCATCAGCTTCTTCGCAGCCGGACCGAATTCGACAACTCTCCCGCTTTACATCTACGCCATGGTGAAGCGAGGGATTTCTCCGGAAATCAATGCCCTTTCCACCCTCATGATCGCCGCTGAAATCGCGCTCGTCCTTCTGGCGGATTTTTTTCAGATCCGGCAAGCGGGAACCGGCAGAAAAAAAGAACTGCCCGATGACCGGCAGTAAACAGCTTCTCTTTTCTCATGATCCGCCGCCCCAAAGTATTCCTTGATTGTCTTAGACAGGAGTTCTCATGGATATCAATTTCCTTTTATTTGAGCAGTTTGAAACACTGGATCTCTTCGGTCCGGTCGAAATATGCGGCCGCCATCCCGATTTCCAACTTCACTATATCTCACAAAATGGCGGCCTTGTCACGAGTACGCAGGGTGTAAGAATTGATACGGAACCCCAAAGGAATATGAATACATCAGGTGTACTTGTCATTCCCGGCGGTGCCGGTACACGCACACTGATAAAGGAGGAACCTTTTTTGAAAAATTTACGCCGTCTTTCGGAAGACGCCTCTTTCGTCCTGTCCGTCTGTACCGGTTCCGCCCTTCTTGCCCGATGCGGGATCCTCGAAGAGAAAAGGGCTACCTCCAATAAAAGAGCTTTCGACTGGGTCGTTTCCACATCCGATAAAGTCCATTGGATAAGAAAAGCACGCTGGGTGCACGACGGAAAATTTTATACCTCTTCCGGCATTTCTGCAGGAATGGACATGACGCTCGGCTTTATCCGCGACCGTTTCGGCGCACCTGCCGCAGAACGTATCGCCTGCCGTATGGAATACATATGGAACAAAAATCCCGACATTGATTTCTTTGGTACATAAGAACCATCCTATGCTCAATCCCCTACATCCCCATTATCCCGAACCGATTTTCGTTTTCCCTGAAGGAGATTTCCTATGAAAAAATTCTTTTCCCTTTTCCTCGCAGGCGCATGCCTTGCCGCTGCCGGCTGCGGATCCGCCCCTGACAGTAATACGAAAAGCGGGGGAGACACGCAAGTCCTGAACCTGTACAGCTGGGCGGACAACTTTTCTCCCGACGTCCTTTCGGATTTCGAAAAGAAATACAACTGCAAAGTCAACTACGACGTTTTTGCGAACAATGAAGAACTCCTCGCGAAAATACAGGCAGGCGGTTCGGAGTATGATGTCATCCAGCCGTCAGACTACATGGTAGCCACCATGATCAAGCTGGATCTCCTCGAAAAACTGGATAAAAGTAAAATAAAGAATACGGAAAATATGCTTCCCGCCCTGCAGAATCCTCCCTATGACCCTTCAGGCGATTATTCTGTCGTCTATACCTGGGGTGTCACGGGCATCGCTTACAATACAAAATACATCAAAGATACGCCCAGCTCATGGAATGATTTGTGGAAAGACGAATACAAAGGCCGTGTCATCCTGCTCAACGACAACCGTGAAGTCATCGGCATGGGACTCAAGAAAAACGGGCATTCCGTAAACTCGAAAGATCCAAACGAAGTCACACAGGCCGTCGATCAACTCCGTAAACTGACACCCAACCTTCTCGCCTTTGACACCGACACCATCAAGCAGAAATTCATCGCCGAAGAAGCCTGGATCGGCACCATGTGGTCCGGCGATGCTTCTTTTACCCACAAGGATAATCCAGACATTGCCTTCATTATTCCCAAAGAAGGCGCCGTCATATGGGCGGACACCTTTGCCATCCCCAAAGGAGCGAAACACAAAGAACTGGCGGAAGCTTTCATCAATTACCTCTATGATCCGCAGGTCAGCGCGAAAAATTACGAATACATCGGCTACAACGACCCCAACGCCAAAGCGGAAACCTATCATTCCGAAGAATATAACAGAGATCCCATGCTGAAAGCCGCCCGCGACTACATTTCCCGCGGTGAATGGATCGAAGACATCGGAGAAGCCCTCACCATGTACGACAGGGCATGGACAGAACTGAAAATAGGGAAATAGAAATAAGAGCCACAAAAGCAAAAGACGGTTGCACTGACCGTCTTTTTTGCTCCGAATCCTACCGGTTCGGATTAAATACTTTACGAGGATACTCGCTCGCCGGAATGATTCAAATCGTAAAAGAATAGTTAGCCTGCAGCTGACAGCTCACAGCTAACAGCTATTCCCCTTTTTGCCGGCTTCCTCACCACGGTAATAGATCCTTCACATTCGTTCAGGATGACGCTTAACTGTCCGTCATCACTCAGAACGGGGGCAGAAAAAGAATCTTCATTCTATTCTTTTGCGTCATTCCCCCAAGCCAGTATCCTCCGTCCGGCTTCGCCGGCCACCTCCTTATAAACAAGGAGGCTTACCCAATCCCTATTCTTACCATTGGAACTCTTTCCTAAACACCGGTTCGCATGAAATACTTTAAAAAGGAAAATGGAATGCAGCGGGGCTCCTTATCCATAAGGAGATGGCGCACGCAGTGCGGCTGAGGATACTCGCTTGTAGTAATGACTCAAACCGTAAAAGAATATTTAGCTTGTAGCTGACAGCTCACAGCTGATGGCTTTTATCTTCATACCGGCTTTCCTCACCACGTGTACAGTTCCTTCGTGCGGTTCAGGATAACGATTAGCGTTTTCTGTCATTGTGGCGCTTTTCCCCTAATCGTCATTCAGAGCTTTGGCAAGAATGCCTTGTGAGAAGAACGGGAAACGGAATAGTAACACAAAGTGAAGAATCTATTACCTTGAATGATATCTTACCGATTTTCCTCACTACGGTAGCAGATCCTTCACGTTCGTTCAGGATGACGCTTAACGTTTCCCTCATTATGACGCTCTTTCATCCAATTGTCATTCTGAACGGGGGTAAGAATGCCTTATGAGAAAGACGAAAAACGGAATAGTGGCATGGAGTGAAGAATCTATTACACTGATGACGTCTTACTGTCTTCCTCACCACGGTAATAGATCCTTCGCTGTCGCTCTGGATGACATTTTACCGCCTTCCTCACCACGGGTATAAATCTTCACATTCGTTTAGGATGACGTTTAACGGACAGCGCTCATATCCTCTATTCTCCAGCTTATGGCTGACAGCTCACAGCTGATGGCTTTTATCTTTATAATCCCAATTCTTCATTGATAATGACGACTTCCATGTCCATATTCCTCATCTTCTTGTAGTAGATTACAAGAGCGTTGCAGATCCGATCAGGCGCGCTGCAGTCACAGCATTTTTTATAATTGAAGAAGGAACAGCCGTTTTTATAGTGGTGCCGCTCTACGTTCTTTGGGGCGGCTACATTTCTTGCCCTGAAAATGGCGTTGTCCAAAGTAGGACAGATTTTATTCACACCGATAACAAAATACACTTTTCTGTGTCCGAAGAGGGAGCCTGAAATCCGGTTTCCCGTACCATCGATGTTTACCAGTTCGCCCGTTTCCGATGCAGCGTTGGCGGATGTGAGGAAGACATCGGTCATGAGGCATTTCCTTGCCATGGAAAGAAATTGTTCCATCCGTTCTTTCGATGTGTAATCTTTGTTTTCAATATGCTGCACGTCATAAACTTCGTTATTCTCTGAAAGCCGTTCGTACATTTTCATGTTCTCCAGTGTCATGGAGTCGCCCATCCCCACGGTTTTATCGTGTGTTTCCTGTGATAAATATGCGGCCGCTTCTTCTGCCGTTTCGAAAATGGTGCAGTCGAATCGGTTTCTTTTAAAAGCCCGGCAAATTTTATCCAGATCCATGGTTCCTCCTATGCATTTCCTGTTTACATTAAATCCTTTTTCATTTCATTATAAGAAATATAAAGATCGAACTCAATATGCGTAAGGGCAGACAAGGGAATGAGTCTGCATCTGCAGGAAATTTTCTGCTTGTACACAGATAAAAAATATTTTATGGATTAAGTAAGGCTAAAATATAATTTAGCATACATATAGGAGTATATATGCTATGGGCAAATGATATGTATCGGATAGGCTGTAAGCTGCAGGTTCGACAAATATTTATGGATTTTTATTGCAATGTTAATATATTGTGATATAATGTGTATATTAAAAAGTGTGTAAAGTATCAATGTCGCTTTGGGGAGCAAATCAGGGGTACAGCTTAAAGAAAAATATCAGGGTATTTGAATTACCTTGTTTTGGCATGAATCAATGATTCCCCGATTCATGCTTTTATTTTGCCAACGTGGAGATGATAGGTGTGACAAACAAACAAATTGCTATGCGTCTTGGGCAGATGGTTCTCGTCCTTTTGGGAATCAGTTTTATTACATTCTGCCTGGTTATGCTGGCACCGGGAGATCCTGTCCGCCAGATGATTGCAGGGAATGAAGATATCGTGGTCAGCCAGGTGGAAATTGATGCGCTTCGCCATGAACTGGGACTGGATCAGCCGTTCCTCATGCAGTATCTGAGCTGGCTCGGACGGGTGCTTCACGGAAACTTCGGGTTTTCATTTATGATGAAGAAGCCTGTATTGGATGCGGTTCTGGAAGCTTTGCCTGCTACGGTTATTCTTGCGCTTGCTTCTTCCGTTTTTATGCTTTTGTTTGCCATCCCACTGGGAATATATACGGCAGTTAAGCAGAATACCTGGGCCGATTACATCATCCGTGGTTTTACTTTTGCGGGGGTATCTGTACCTAATTTTTGGATGGGGCTTATGCTTCTGTGGATTTTTGCTTTAAAGCTGAATCTATTTCCTATCGTTGGCGGTGATGTTTCTGTGGAAAATCTGATTCTTCCCATGGTGACGCTCGGCGTAGTCATGGCTTCGAAGTATACAAGGCAGGTTCGCGCGACTGTGCTGGAAGAACTGCGGCAGGACTATGTCATGGGCGCGCGGGCAAGAGGATTTTCTGAGTCCCACATCTTATGGAAGGAAGTTCTTCCCAATGCGCTTCTTCCTCTGATAACGCTTTTAGGGCTCGCTTTCGGTTCTCTTCTGGGCGGTGCGGCCGTGGTGGAAATCGTATTTTCCTGGCCGGGGCTTGGCTTCATGGTGGTACAGGCCATTACATACCGTGATTTCCAAACCGTGCAGGCGGTTGTCCTTTGGATTGCTTTCATGTACATGGCCATTAATTTGGTGGTGGATCTGTCCTACAACCACTTGGATCCCAGATTGAGAAAGGCAGGTCAATAGTCCAATGGAAAATCTGATTAAAGGATTTAAAGAAAATAAGGCCTTTCGCGTTACTTCTCTGCTGGTGCTTCTTCTGATACTGATTACGGTGCTGGCCCCGGTGATAGCTCCTTATAATCCGCTGGAAGCGGTCATGCGGGATGCTAACGCGGCTCCATCTGCAGCGCATCTTTTTGGAACGGATAAGCTGGGACGCGATGTGCTGTCCCGTATCCTTTACGGAGCCAGCTATTCCCTGACGAGCGTACTTTTCCTGGTATTCCTTATTTTTGTGGTAGGTACATTCCTGGGGGTCATTGCCGGATATTTTGGCGGTATTGTGGATACGGTCATCATGCGGTTTGCGGATATGATGATTTCTTTCCCCGGCGTTATTCTTGCCATTGCTATTGCCGGTATTCTGGGAGGCAGTCTTGTGAATGCCATGATTGCCATGCTTTGTGTGACATGGACGAAGTATGCCCGCCTTTCAAGAAGTATGGTCCTGAAAATCAAGAAACGTGATTTCGTGGATGCCGCCATTGTAAGCGGCGGTTCTTCTGCCCATATTCTCTGGGTTCATATTCTTCCCAATATCCTGCCGCTCATGGTCATCACTGCGGCGGCAGATATCGGTGCTATGATGATGGAATTGGCGGGATTATCTTTCCTTGGGTTCGGCAGCCAGCCTCCGGCGCCGGAGTGGGGCCTTATGCTGAATGAAGGACGCCAGCAGCTGCAGACCGCTCCATGGCTGATGATTTTCCCGGGGCTTGCTATTTTTATAACCGTTGTCGTTTTCAATCTGTGGGGAGATTCTCTCCGGGATGTCCTGGATCCGCGCCAGGACTGATCAATATGGTTCCTATCAGAAGGGATGGCTTTTGCCGCCGTTCTGCATATGTAACAGGTTTTGCCTAATTTATATTTTGTTTTAAGAAAGGAAGCGTTAGATCCATGAAATCTATTTACAAGAAAGGCGCCGCATTGGCAGCAGCAGCTCTTATGACAGTCGCGTTTGCCGGCTGCGGCGGCGGAGACAAGTCTGCCTCCAAAGGACCGAAAGACACTTTGACCGTAGGTATTACCAACTTTGCAGACAGCCTGGAACCGACCGACAATTATTTTGGCTGGCAGGTTATGCGCTACGGCATCGGTGAATGCCTTGTCCATTTTGATTCCAAAATGAATGCGGAACCGTGGATTGCTGAAAGCTGGAAGGTATCTGATGATAAGATGTCCTGGACTTTCAAAATCAAAGATATCAAGTTTTCCAACGGTACACCGGTAACCGGCGAAGCGGTCAAAAAATCCATCGAACGTACCTTCGCAAAGTCTCCCCGCGCAAAAGCCATGTTTGAACTGGATCATATCACTGCTGATGGACAGAATGTTACTATTTATACGAAAAAACCGATTGCTACTCTTCCGGGCATGCTGGGGGATCCGCTCTTCATTATCGTTGATGTCGATTCCGATGGAAAAGTAGACTTTGCTAAGCAGGGGCCAATCGGTACCGGCCCTTACATGGTTAAATCGTTCTCCAAGGCAAAATGTGAATTGGATGCGAACCCGAATTATTATGCGGCTGTTCCGTTCAAGCACCTGGTTGTCAATACTATTGATGATCCGAATACCCGTGCCATGGCACTCCAGAAAGGCGAAATCGATATAGCGGTCAATGTGGCTGCCGGCGACTTGGCACTGTTCCAGGATAAGAATAAATTCAATATCAGTTCCATTTCTTCTATCCGCGATGTTCTTGCCCGTATGAATGTCAAGGAAGGAAAACCGCTGGCGGATAAGAGAGTCCGTCAGGCGCTGCTTCGCTCTTTGGATCGTGAAACCTATGCCAAGGTGCTGCTGAAAGATACCTTTATTGCCGGTGGTCCGATGCTTCCGCCATCCCTGGATTATGACTTCGACGGATTGATGAAGGCGTATCCGGATAAATACAATGTGGAAAGCGCCAAGAAGTTGCTGGAAGAAGCAGGATGGAAAGACAGCGACGGAGACGGCTTTGTAGATAAGGACGGCAAGAATCTGGAGCTGGATTTCATTTTCTACTCCGGCCGTGCGGAACTTCCGCTGTATGCGGAAGCTACCCAATCGGATGCGAAGAAAGTCGGCATCAAGATCAACCTGAAGAATGTAGACTATAACGTACTGGATGGTATCGGTGTCCGTGGGGAGTATGACCTCCTGATTTCCAATATCCTGACCGAACAGGCAGGGGATCCGGAAGTATTCGTCAACCAGTACTGGAAGACCAATGTAGACGGCAGCAATCCGCAGAACGGTTCCGGATACAGCAACCCTGAATATGATGCGTTGTCTGATCAGCTGGCATCTGAATTTGATCCGGCTAAGCGCAGAGATATCATCATTAAAATGGAAAAAATTGTCCAGGATGACGCTGCTACTTTGATCTTCGGCTATCCGCAGACCAATATGGTCAGCAACAAGTCTGTCCAGAATGCCAATATTTATCCGTGTGACTATTACTGGGTAACTAAAGACATTACTCCGGCTAAGTAATTTCTATAGTGAAATATGCCTTTTCTCCACTGTCATATATCCGGCAGCGGAGAAGCGGCTTTCCTTCCTCTGAAATGGGGATGGAAATTCAGTACAGACCGTTTTTGTCCGGCCGTTGCCATGCTGTACCGAATTTCTGTTTCCATTTCAATTGAATTTATTACGAGGAGATATTCCCATGCTATTACAGGTAAGAGATTTAGGAATCGCCTATGGAAAAGGTGACCCTGTGGTCCGCCATGTATCTTTTGATTTGGAGGCGGGGCAGGTTCTGGCTATCGTAGGAGAGTCAGGGTCGGGGAAAACTACGGTTATCCGTGCCATCCAGCATGTCCTTCCCGGCGGAGGGCATATTGCCGAAGGGCAGGTTATTCTCAATGGAGAGGATACGCAGAAGCAGACGGCAGAAATGCACAGAAGCCTTTGCGGCACGGACGTGTCTATGATTTTCCAGGACAGCGGCGCCATGATGAATCCCATCCATACGATCGGAAGGCAGTATCGGGACTTTCTGGCGGTTCACGGGCTGACTGATGAAAAAGAAGCCCATGATCGGATGATCTCTATGCTGGAAATGGTCAGACTTCCTGATCCGGAACAGGTTTTGAAAAGTTATACCTATGAATTATCCGGCGGCATGCGGCAGCGTGTCGGTATCGCCATGGCCATGTCATTCCATCCGAAACTGCTCCTGGCTGATGAGCCGACATCGGCTCTTGATGTGACGACACAGGCGACCATTGTCAAAGAAATGATGGAAGTGCGTAAAAATATGAACATTGCCATTATCATCGTTACCCACAATATGGGTGTCGCCGCTTACATGGCGGATAATATCATGGTGATGAAAAATGGCGAAGTGGTAGAATACGGGAAAGCGGAAGAAGTTATTTACCATCCGAAAACCGATTATGTAAAAATGCTTCTGGCGGCGGTTCCCAGCTTAGGAGGTAAGACAACAGCATGAAAGGCGGAGAAGAAATACTTCATATAGACAATATCTGTAAAAACTTTGACTTGGGCAGAGGAAAAGTTCTCAAAGCCTGCGACTGTGTGGATATCATTGTGCATAAGGCTGAGACAGTCGGTATCGTAGGGGAATCAGGCTCGGGCAAGTCTACCGTGGCTAAGATGCTGACCCGTCTATACGATATTTCTGCAGGGAAGATTATTTTCCACGGAGAGGATATTACTCGTTTAAAGGGGGAAGCACTCCGGCAGCATCGTAAGAAAATACAAATGGTTTTCCAGGATCCTTCTACTGCGTTCAATCCGAAAATGCGCGTCCGCGATATTATATGCGAACCGCTGAAAAACTTCGGCATGATAAAGAACAGTGAAGTTGATGCGAAAGCGAGGGAAATGCTGCGGCTGGTAGAACTTCCGGAAGAATTTTCCGACCGTTATGCCAATAATATGTCAGGCGGACAGCGGCAGCGTATCGCCATCGCAAGAGCTTTGGTACTGGAACCGGAAATCATCATTTGTGATGAAGCGACCTCGGCACTGGATATGTCCGTACAGAAAACCGTGATCGAACTCCTTACCCGGCTTCAGCGGGAAAGACAGGTAGCCTATCTTTTTATCTGTCATGATCTTGCCCTTGCCAATACATTCTGTGACAAAATCATAGTCATGCAGAAAGGGAAAGTGGTAGAAACGATTCGCGATCTGACACTGGCAAAAGACCCGTATACGAAAAAACTTCTCGCTTCTATCTTTACCATTGAAGAAGGAAAGAATAAAGTCCTGCCTGATGAACTTTTTGCCTAAATGTTATGGAAATGTGAAAGCCGGCTTTATAAAGAGCCGGTTTTTGTGTGAGTAAAATTGTTTTACAGGTAAATGAATATATTTTTGCAAATAGTAAGAGGAATAAGAAACTTTAAGGGTAATATGATAATAGTCAAAAGAGGATATATAATGAATTTATTGACAAATTATTATGAATATGCAGATAATATAAGAAATCTTCCTGTAAAAGAATTAATGCGCTGACAGGGGGAAAAACGTTTTAAGAGGACAGATTCACAAATCGGAGATGGGAGAGTCTCTTGTTTTTTCGTTCATTTCATTTCCGCAGGCGAAACATCGGAAAGCCTTGCCGGAAATCAATGATATAGAATTTCATTTATTGGTTAGGGGAAGCTGTTTGGGAAAATCGGCTTTTCCGCAGCCGGAGGAGGAAAAGTATGAAGAAAAAGAACACGGCGCTGGCAGGGGCTTTATTGCTTGTGCTGGCAGGATGGAGTGCAGCAGATGCGGCGGAGATCTATACCTTGGATCCCGTCATTGTCACGGCGGAACGTACAGATACGAAAGAATTAAAAACGCCGGCAGCGGTGGAGATTATCACGGATAAACAGATTCGTGAAACCGGAGCCGCCAATATGCAGGAAGCGCTCAAGTTCTCCACAGGTATTATTACCAGCAGCCAGGGGCCCCGCGGTCTCTCCCAGGGGACAATGACGGCAAAGGCGGTCATCCGCGGCGTTGAAAAAGGTACGCTCGTTCTTGTGAACGGTGTTCCGATGAATCAGAGCGGCATGTACAGTCTTCAGGATATTGCTTCCGATTCCGTGGAAAAAGTAGAAATTGTCCGCGGAGGCGGTGCGGTTCTTTATGGTTCAGAAGCCAGCGGTGGTGTTATTAATATCATCACCAAAGGGACAAGGGATACCAAGGTAAAAGCGGGCTTTGGCAACTATGGACAGCAGAACTATGCAGTCAGCGCGCAGGCAGGGGATAAATTCGGGATTACTTATTCCTATGACCACATGGGGAAAGTAGATCATATTTCCCATCCTGACGGCGGCCGTCCGGCAGGGATGTATTACAATATCATCCGTGCTGAGCATAATTATGTAGACTGGCGTTACAATATCACTGATGGTCTTTATTTTACCCATGCGTACTCGGAGAACAACAGCCACTATGTATACCGTTATGACGGACGCAACGGAAAGAATAAAGGGCAGCCCGGCCAGGATATGATTTACAAGACCCGCGAAAACGTGGCGGGGCTTCATTATGATAAGGATGACCTGAAAGCGGATTTTTACTATCATAAGAGAGATATGTCCACCGGTAAGAGCAAAACGGAAGTAGCGCCTTACGCGAAAAGGGGAAGATATGACCCCGACAAGCGGATTTTCACAAAGACAGAAAATAATGATGAGACCATCGGGTTCAATTTGTCCAACCGCTGGTATTTTGATAAGGGGTCCGTCCTTATCGGCGGTGATTTCCGCAGGGACATGGCGGACGTTGTCGATGGAAATACTTATCACTATGCGCGCAATATGTACTCTCTTTATGGACAGCTGGAATACGATTTCACCAGGGCGACAAGGGCGAACCTGAATCTTCGCCAGACCTGGGTTGCAAAAGATGATGCAGGAAACAAGTATGACAAATTTACGCCCGAACTGGTTCTTATGCATGATCTGAGTGAAGATACCATGATTTATGCCAAGGCGGGAAAGTCATTCATGATGCCGACTTTCAAACAGCTTTATGGCGGCGGCAATGTCATCGCCTCTCCGGGACTTCGTCCGCAGACAGGAACCCACTATGAAATCGGCGCAAAGAAAAATATAGGCAAGTCATCCTGGCGCCTGGCCGCATTCCACTACAAAATCAAGGACAGCCTGGAAGCAAAAGTCGGCGCAGGTGTAGTGGGAGATATCAAATATGCCAATGAAGATGTAAGAAATACCGGTATTGAACTCGAATGGACAAGAAATGAAAATGAAAACCTGTCCTACCACACGGGACTGACTTTCGGGCATCCGGAGAAGCAGGAAAGGAAGGCCGGCGGTACAACAGGGGACTGGCATGATTATTACGGCAAAGTGCAGTGGAACGGCGGCATCGTTTACCGAACCGGCAAGCTGACAAGCGCTTTTGAGTTTGCTTATCTGGGGAAACGTATTCGTGACTACACGCCGTACAAATCTTTCAAGAGCCAGTTCTTCACTGACCTGAACTTTTCCTATCAGGCAAATGAAAATGCCCGTTTCTTCCTGAATATTGACAATCTTTTCAATCGACATGACATCATTTCTTCATCTTCCTCCACGTTCTATAATCTGGGACGCAACTTCCTGGCAGGAGTGGAATATAAATTCTGATAAATATTTTATAAGTTAGATAAAAATAGAAAATACTTATTCATCGATAAGATTGGATAAGTATTTTTGTTGTATAGGATGATAATTTACTTGTGTGATTGATAAAAATGCCAATGAGTCGCAATTGACAGAAAATATGATAAAATATAATATAGTTAATAATAGATTTGTAAAAACTAATAGTTAATTAAACTAATTTATGTAAGGTTGTTTTTTACGGGAATGGGGGTGAGGATACTGCAAAACAATATTTTGTGGGCTGCGCATATCCTTTTTATTGATCATTATGTCTATACGGGTGAAACGTAGGAAAGTCCGTATCAGCTGATGATATATTGTTTTCATGTTCAGATTATTATCTCAAAGAAAGGGCAAATATGTGTAAAAGCAAATGGCTTGTAAACTCGGTATTGTTGGTTTTAATGGGAGGAGCAAGCGTATCGGCTGAAATGATGCCGGTATACATGCTGAATCCTATCGTGATTACCGCTGAACGGCAGGAAAAAACAGATTTAGAAACGCCGTCTACCACGGAAATTATTACGGAGAAAGATATTAAGGAGAAAGGGTATACTTCTGTATTTGATGCCTTGGAGCATACCGTGGGAATTACAGCTTTTTCTTATGGCCCTGGCGGGAAGGATGGCGGTGGGCATGTAAGCCGTGTCATGATCCGCGGGATGGATAAGGGCACTTTAGTTTTAGTTAATGGTGCGCCGATCAATGTAAATAACTATGCGTCTACTTCGGGAATTCCCATTGAAGCTGTTGAAAAAATTGAAGTAATCAAAGGAGCAAGTTCGACGCTTTATGGAGCTGAAGCTTTAGCCGGTGTAGTGAATATCATTACGAAGAGAGGCGGGGAATCTCATGTAACTGCCAAAGTGGGGTATGGCAATTACGATAAAATGTTCGGTGTTGGTGCAGAGGGAGAGAAATTTAATTTCTGGGTACAACGTGATTATTCTGATGCGATAGACCAGACCAGCCGTATTTTTCCTAAAAAAGCAACTTATCAGGCCGAAAACAAAGGATATCGGATAAGTTGGTATACCTCCGTCAATTTGACCGATAAGTTAACTTTGGATTGGTCTCATGTGGATAATCATCAGAATATCTGGTACATGTATAAATATAAAGGCGGCAAAGCGGTTATACCGCCGGCAAAGTCTTCTCTTTCTGATTATCATTCCCGAAAGGACAATGTAAATCTGATATACAATAATAAAGAGCATCGTTTTAGATCCATGCTTGCTTACAATAGTCTTCATATGGATGGTAATAAAAGAATATATACCAAGCCCGGCATATATGAGACGGACAGGATTAATGTGCCATATCATGTACAGAGCGTTACCTTTGATAATCAGAAGGAATGGATATTCCGCGGAGGGGAAGACAGCCTGATTGGCGGTTTGACTTATAATGGGGAGCATTATAAGCGGCTTAATGACACAAATAAGCGGGTATACAGGGATTCTTACAGTGCGTACCTGTCTTGGAATCATGAGTATAATGAACGTCTTTCCAGTACGATGGGCTTTCGTATGCAGGAGTTTATGTCAAACGGCTGGGATAGGCACTATGATGTATTTCTTCCGCAGCTGCAATTTCTTTATAAATTGAATGATAACTGGAGTCTTTACAGCAATATGGGTAAAGCTTTTGACATGCCCGCCATCAATTCCAAGTATTACTCAGATTCCAAAAAACTGAAAAATGCGAGCTTAAAACCGCAAAAAGGCTGGACATATGAAGTGGGAGCCAAACATGTGACCGGCAGAAACAGTTTTAAAGCTGCTTTATTCCATATGGATATCAAGGATAAATTTACTTGGGTTAAGGAAGATATGGTGATTCCCGGTGGTGATCCGAATACCAGTGTGCAAATTAATGGAGGAGATTTCAGAAATACGGGGCTGGAACTGGAGTATACTCGTATTGTCAATGACAACTGGCGGTTTAATGCAGGAATCACATTTCAGAATCCTGAAATTAATGACAGTGGGAAATGGGTAAGAGACAGTGCTAAATTGCAATATAATTTAGGAATCCAATATGAACAAGAAAAATGGGGTGTGGGAGTGGATCTTTTTGTCACCGCTGACAGAGAATATGGGTATTATACAAATAATGGGGAATATGCAAGCAGGAAAGGTGCCGATCATAAAATCAGAGACCGCATCATGCTGAATTCCACTATTGAGTACAGACCAAACAGAAATCAGGCGGTCACACTGAATATGTACAATATACTGGATAGGGAGAATTGTACAAACAAATATGAGAACTGGGATCTGCCTTTTAGCTGGAGGATAGACTATCAGTACAAATTTTAATTCATGAAAGGAGAATATAATGAAATTCGGAAAGTATCTTCTTCGCATCGTTGTGTTAGTGTCGGTACTGCTCACTTTATCTGTGCAGGCAGACGCACATACTTTGTGGGTGAATTTTACTGACTATATGCCTTCTGCAGGTGGAAGCGGGCAGATGAAAACTAAATTGTACATCGGCTGGGGGCATCATTTCCCTGTGGACAGCTTTGTGAAGGCAGAAGATTTTGAAAAGATTGTTCTTCGTGATCCGACGGGTATAGAAAAAAATGTTGCTTTAGAAACGACCGGTTTTGCTGCGGCGGCGCTCACTTTGGAGAAGCCGGGGATTTATACAGCGGCTGCGACAAGGAAAGAATCCATGAATACGGCTTATGAAGAGAATGGAAAGAAAGTGACATATAAAGGACCGAAGACGGGAAAAAAGAATATTATTTCTTCCGTATATTCTCAGCAGTTTGCCAAATCCATTATTTGCGGCGGAGAGCTGATTACAGGAGATGCAAGTCATGTTTTCGGACAGAAATTGGAAATTATACCTGTCACAAATCCTTATGAAATTATGAATAATCGTGGTGGAATCATGAAAGTCAAGGTGCTTTTTGAGGGGAAACCGGTTCCTTTTTTGAAAATTTGGGGTGTATATCAAGGTTATACGATCAAGGATGAGGCCTCTGCTTTTACTTCAACGAATGGGGAAGGGATTGCCACTTTCCGTATTAATCACTGGGGAGTATGGCTGTTGCGCACCAGGTATGATCGTCCTGCTGCTGGTGAACTGGCGGAGAAAGTCAATGAGGAACATTACTTTTCATCGCTGACCTTCTGTGTGCCGTAGAAATGGGATGGCGCTGATATTCTAAGCTAATGTATTGAGGGGACTTTCGTGAGTCCTCTTTTTTATTTCAAGTGCATTCCGTTGGGAAAAAAGGACGTCTTTTGATCATGATAGGAATGGAATTGTAAATGGTGGAATATATACAAGAAGAAAGGATTAAAGGAATAAGTTGAGATTAAGAAAGAAGTTTTGTTCATGATTTTTCTAAATTCCTCAAAAGGAGAAATGGAATTAAAAGATTGACATATGATTATATAAAGTAAATAATATAAGTGGCCCTCATAAAATAATAATAAGCGAAGCATTTATGTTACTCACAGGGGTGATGTGAATTTCACAAAGGAATTTCTTTTGTGGTACGCTCATTGCTTTTTTATTGCTTTTCATCATGCAGAATAGGCGAAACATCGGACAGCTTTCTTCTGCTGATGATAGATACATTGTTTTTATATGTATTAGTTCACGCGAAAGGATGGGGTGCGGCAAATTATTTAGCAGTGCGGGAAAAAATATTATCAGAGGAGGAATGATGATGAAGAGAAATCAATTACTGGCAGGGGCAGTACTGCTGTCACTGGCGGGCTGGAGTGGAGCTGCGGCAGCAGATCAGGTTTACACGCTGAATCCTGTGGTTGTTACAGCGCAGAGGATGGAAACGACAGAAATAGAAACACCTGCGACGGAAACGGTGGTCACCGCTAAGAAGATTGAGGAGGCAGGTTATAAAAATGCTTTTGATATCATTGAAAGCCAGGTGGGCCTTACCAGTACAGGTTATGGCGATGGTGGGCAGGATTTCGGTTTCAGTTCGGGACGTACGGTTATCCGTGGTTATGACAGGGGCACTCTTGTCATGGTGGACGGCATCCCTATGAATCTGAAGAATTACAATTCTCTTGACGGGATTCCTGTCGAAATGATTGAGAAGGTAGAAATCATCAAGGGGGCGGCAGGAACTCTGTACGGCAGCGAAGCGATGGGCGGCGTGGTGAATATCATTACGAAAAAGCCTGGGCAGGCAAAACAGGGAATTTCTCTCAAAGGAACCGTGGGAAATTATTATAAGGATTTCGGTGTAACTTATGCAGGCGACCGTTTGCTGGTGAGCCTGTCGAAGGAATATTCTGACGACTATACACGTGCCAATGATTTTCCCCGTGGATCCAGTATTGACTGGTGGATCGGGAAAGGACAGAAAAACCGTGCTGCTGTTGCAGGCAAGCTGACGGATGAGTTGTCTTTCAATTTCATGTTCCAGGACGGCACGATTACAAGGGGCGGCATCAAAACGGGAAGAAGGCCTGTAAAGTATGATTATACCTATCAGGACAGGCGTATAACTACGGGATTGTACTATCAGGGGAAAGACAATGGAGTCAAGGCGACGCTCGGATACAACTACCGTCAGGCGGACGGCTGGGACCATGTAAAGAATGCCAGAATATCTGCCTCTGCCGATCTGGAAAGTTATATTGCCGATGTGCAGAAAGAATGGAAACTTGGCGAAAGGGATACCTTGATCACGGGATACAGCTTCAAGCGTGAGGATTATACGAACCTTGTTAAATCATCAAATAAGGCACACCGCACGAACAATGCGTTGTATTTGTCGTGGGATCATGCGTTTAACGATCGTTTCAGCACGACGGTGGGACTGCGCGGGGAAATGATCGACGATCCTTTTGATGATCAGCGGATTATCAATCCCCAGTTCCAGACACTGTATAAAATCAATGACACCACATCGTGGTATATCAACGTGGGGCGCGCTTTCCAGATGCCGACCGTTGATGCTTATTTTAGCAACAAGGCTGCTGCCGGCGGGCTGAAGCCTGAAAAAGGCTGGACTTATGAAACCGGTGTGAAAAAGCTTATCGGGGATAAAAGCAGTTTGAAATTTGCCGTGTACCATATGGATTTTGACAACAAACTCGGCTGGTCTGATAAAGATCCTCTCACCGGGCTCCAGCATGCTATCAATAAAGGAGAGTTCAGAAATACCGGGGTGGAAGCGGAATTTGCAAGAACCGTAAATGCCCATTGGGATTATTCTTTGGGACTGGGGTACGGCAATCCGGAAATCAGGGATCCCTCGAAGAAGAATTCCAAATGGGAGCAGGATGCAGGCCGTATTGATATAGCTGCTGCGCTTACATACCGTGCGGATAAAGTGCGGAGCACGATGACTTTCAAGTATCTCGGTGACCGTGAATGCTACTCCATTTATGGGGATGTACCGTCCCGTATCCGTCTGACATGGAATACGATTTATGACATAACCCCGCGGGATACGGTTTCCTTGACCTTGAACAACCTCCTGGATCACAAGAATTACGCAAACCGTTATGGAAACTTGGAACTCCCGCTTAACTGGAGACTTTCTTATTCCCACAGATTCTAAAAAACGGCAGGCAGGTTGACATGGGATAAAGAGGATAGACAGATGGTGTGGGTTTTCTGTTGACGGAAAGAATTTTTCATGATACGATGACTGCACAATCTAAAGGATAGGAAGAACTGACGGATTCTGTGGAATTGACCACGTGAACTTCCTATTTCGAAAACAAGCCGACCGTCTGGGCAGGGAAACCTACTCAGGCGGTTTTGCGCTTATTGGTTTCCCTTCATTCAGCTAGTAATGGAGGGGATGATATGAAAAGGAATCGTTGGCTTATTGCGCTTGCGGCGGCAGGCATTCATATCTGCATCGGCAGTGTATATGCCTGGAGCGTTCTCACGAAGCCTGTTATGGCGGGAATGGGATTATCTCTTTCGGAAACTACGTGGGCGTTTTCTATTGCCATTTTATTTCTTGGGCTTTCCGCAGGATTTCTTGGCGGTATTGTGGAGCGTCTTGGCCCGCGCAAGTCGGGACTGGTTTCTGCCTGTTTCTTCGCCTCCGCCATGGTGGGGACGGCATTTGCCGTTTATGTAAAGTCGGCGGTGCTTTTGTACCTGTTTTACGGATGTATCGGGGGGATCGGACTGGGAACAGGGTATATCACTCCGGTATCCACGCTGGTGAAGTGGTTTCCTCTGCATCGCGGCTTTGCTACGGGTCTGGCCATTATGGGATTTGGATTTGCCGCTCTTATTGCGGGCCCTGCCATGCAGTACCTTACTGTGACGGTAGGGCTGGCGGAGAATTTCCTTATTCTTGCCGCGGTCTATGCGGCGGTGATGGCGCTTTCTGCATCTTACCTTCGGGCGCCCCGTCCGGGAGAGGTGGTTCCCTGTCTTGAAGATGTATTGAAGGCGGAAATGGAGAAAGGAAAGAAGCGTACTATCCTCGGCCCGCAGCTTACGCGTAAGGAAGCGATGCGGACATGGAAGTGGTACGCTTTGTGGTGGATTTTCTTTACAAATATTACTTGCGGAATCGGTCTTCTTGCCGTCGTATCTCCTATGGCACAGGATGTGATCGGTATGGCACCGCCGGAAGCGGCATCCTTTGTAGGAATCATCGGCGTCGTGAATGGTGGGGGGCGTATTTTCTGGTCCACTGTTTCTGACTGGATCGGCCGCGGTGTGACATATATGATTTTCTTTGCTTTTGAAGTATTTGCATTTTATCGTCTATCGGAAACAACGGACAGTTTTGCATTCCAGTTTCTTGTGCTTGCCGTTATCAGCTGCTATGGCGGCGGATTTTCCTGTATGCCCGCTTTCCTTTCCGATATTTTTGGTGTCCGCCAGCTGGCGGCTATCCATGGAAGCATTCTTACAGCCTGGGGGATTGCGGGGATAGCAGGACCGGTCATATTGGCACTCATGAAAGAGGCGACCGGCAGTTACAGCGCGACACTCAGTCTTTTTTCGGGAATGCTTGCCCTTGCTTTCCTTATTTCTCTACTCATTCATTGGCAAAATGAAACGGAGCGGAAGAAGTGGAGCGTATCTGCCGGAAATAATTGATTTGTCCGTTTATGAAACAATGACAGAGGCTTTCGTCAGGGTGTCCGTTCCGTTCATATCAATTATAGGTGGTAAGGGGAATGAAATTCCTTATGTACAGTCTTATTTATTGCAGCGTATTTTCCATGATGGTAAAATAAATTTATACCTTTAATATATGAAAGTCGTAGCGTAACAGCGATGAGCAGTTTGGAAGGGGTAGATCGTATGTTTAGTGTAGCAGCACCGCAGGGGCGGGGGAAAAGCGCGCAGGACAATATTTTTGCGGCAAATAACAGGGCCGTGGCTTTGGCTGATAAAATCGGCAAAGATAAAGTCATTAACGGAACTGTAGGATCCATTCTTGATGAAGATGGCAATTTAGTGGAGCTTGAGGTGGTACAGGAAGCCTATGCAAGGCTGACACCCCGCCAGATTATCGCATATGCGCCTATCCAGGGGTATGAAAAGTTTCTGGAAAGCTGCATTGATCAGTGCTTCGGAGAATCCCGTCCGAGCGGATACATTAATGCCTGCGCGACTCCGGGCGGTACAGGCGCGCTGCATCATGCCATCCATAATTATTCTGCTGATGGAGATGAAGTTTTGATTACCGATTGGCATTGGGGCGCTTATGATTCTTTGATCGACTATCCGAATCGCAAGGTTGCTTCTTTCCAATTTCTTACAGACGACGGTCATTTCAATGTGGACGCTTTCAGGGAAAAAGTGGAAGATATCCTGTCACGCCAGAAAAATATTGTCATCATTCTTAACGGTGTCGCCAATAATCCTACCGGGTACTGCATGAGTGTGGAAGAGTGGCAGGCGGCTGTGGACGTACTGAAACATACGGTGGAAGGGAAAGATAAAAATGCGGTGCTTATTCCTGATGTGGCATATCTGGATTACAGCGGTGAAAAACAGGAATGCCGCCGCTTCTTTAAGGTGTTTGGCGGGCTTCCCAAGAATATTTTAACGATCGTGGCTTATACACTGTCCAAAGGGTTTACTCTTTACGGCCAGCGCCAGGGGGCGATGATCGGCATTACTTCCGATGCTGATGTGGCAAAGGAATTTGTAGACATCAATCAGTATGCGAGCCGCGCGACCTGGTCGAACTGCAACAGTGCCGCCCAGAATGTAATGATTGATATTTGCAGTGATTCCGCAAAGGTAGCAAGGCTGGATGCGGAAAGAAATAAATATTTCAAGCTGATCGGTGAAAGAGCGGCTATCTTCATGGAAGAAGCAAAAGATGCAGGTGTGAAGTTTGTTCCTTATATTTCAGGGTTCTTCATCACGATTCCGTTGGAAGGCGCGCAGAAAGTCTGTGACTGCCTTGAAAAGGACAATGTATTCCTTGTTCCCATGAAGAAAGGAATCCGTCTTGCCGTTTGTTCCGTATCCAAGGAAAAGATGAAGGGGCTTGCGGCGAAACTGGCAGCAGCCATAGAAACAGCGGGCGCAAAGCAGTAAGTTTCGAAGCAATTCAGAAATATATTTGGAAGACGATTCTGCGGCAGATTTGCCTGAGAGAATCGTTTTCCTCTTTACAGGAGGACTCACCATGGAAGGCTTATTCGCGGCAGTGAATGCCGTACTTTCTTTCGTTACACCGGTATCCGATTTTTTTTGGGACTTTCCTAAGATGTTCGGCTTTTGGCAAGCAATCCCTCTTTTAGGACAGTTCTCGCTTGCCATTATCGTCCTTGTAGGATCCGGGCTGTATTTCACTTTCCGACTCGGCTTTATACAGATTCAGTGTTTCAGCCGGGGCGTACGTACGCTTATGGACAATCACAGTATCCGTACGGGAATTTCCCCGTTGGCTGCTTTTTGTCTGAGTACGGCCATGCGTGTGGGGCCGGGAAATATTATCGGAGTGACCGGAGCGATTGCCGCCGGCGGCCCGGGGGCGCTTTTCTGGATGTGGGTATCCGCGTTTTTCGGTATGGCGACTGCTTATACGGAAAGTACCCTGGCACAGATATTCAAGGAGAAGCGGGGGAAAGAATTTGTGGGAGGCCTTCCATTCTATGCGCGGTGTCTCTGTGGGAACAAAGTGTGGATCGGCGTGGCACTATCGCTGGTTTATATCGTGTATGCCATGATGTGCCTGCCTGCACAGGGCTTTAATGTCGTGTCTTCCGTCGGAGCCATGGGAAGCATTCTTTCAGGAAGCACTATTCCTGTGCAGTCCGTTTTCTACTACGTGGTGTCCCTTGTTGTCATTGTACTGGTCACGGTCATGGCTTTCGGGGGAATCCGCCGTATTGCCGCGGTCAGCAATAAACTTGTTCCTGTCATGGCGGTGATTTATGTATTGACTGTGGTGTCCCTGATTCTGATTAACTTAGATAATGTCCCTTATTTCTTCAGCGCAGTTTTTAAGGGGGCCTTCACTTCTGAAGCTGTTTTCGGGGGAGCTTTCGGTACGGTTCTCATGCAGGGCGTGAAGCGTGGCCTTATGTCTAATGAAGCCGGTCAGGGGACTATCACGATGCCTGCGGCTGCGGCGGAAGCAAAACATCCCTGTGAACAGGGAATCATTTCTGCCATCGGTGTATTCCTTGATACACATGTGATTTGTACGATGACAGGCTTTATCGTTATTATGGCTCATCGATGGGCTATGGAACCGGAAGCGTGGAAAGCGGCGGGGACATATCCGAAATTCCTTCTTTCTATCGGCTCCATGACACCGGGCGGATTGAATGAACTTGTTATGATTCTGGTATCTGTCTGTTTCTGCCTTTTTGCGTATACCTGTGTGATCGGATTTATTACCTTTTCGGAAATTTCTGCAAATCGTATTTCCAGTTCCCGTCCTTTTATCCACTTTATCCGCGGGCTGGGTGTTTTTGTTGCTGCCTTTGGCATATTCTGCAATATTGCGGGCTATGACCTGTCCAACTTGTGGGCGTTCTCCGATTTGGGGAATATCATCATCGTATATTGCAATATCCCTATGCTTTATATAGGTTTTCGCTATGTGATGAAAGCAACGAAGAATTATAGAGAATCTGAAAATCCTGTCTTCAATTCTTCTGTAATCGGCATGGAAACGGAATATTGGGATAGGAAAAATAAAAACTGAAGCAATATAAAAAGGCTGTGCAGCTAAATGCACGGCCTTTTATACTGGATTATTTTTCATTATTTTGTGGAAACAGGGAAAGTAAATCCGTGGGGAACAGTGTCTCCTTTCCTTAGGATGAGGAAATCTTCATCAAACTGATTTTTGGCAATTTTTTTCAGAATACCGTATTGCCCTTGTATTTCTTCCACGGTCCCGTTTAATATGTGTGCCATTCGCCGGACATATTTCCGGACTGGGGTAAGATCATAACAGCCGGTGTCGATAATGTAGAACTGATTGATGCGGCCGTGCAGTTTTTTTATAAATTTCGCAGCGCCTTCTTTGCCCCGTTCCGCTTCCAGTTTATCCAGGTCAAGGGGAGAATTACGGGTAAAGTCCAGCCAGCTGTCGGTAAAGAAAACGCCTTCGTAATTTCTTTCCAGCGTGGAGAGAGAGTTGCCGGAAAGAAGAATATCCAGGCAGTCCCGTGTCCGTGGAATCACAATTTCCGCCGTAGTTGCCGTGAGTCCTATTGTACCGCCGCCGCATCTTGATGTGCAGATGACGATGCGATCTACCTGACAGAAACGGTCGATCTTATCCTGTACATAAGTGTGGAGGAACTTGGGGTCTGTATGGACTTCTCTTGGAAGAAAGAAAATAGGGGTGTGATTATTATTCTCTTTCATGGCGGCAAGCAGCTCTTTTCTTAATGTAGAGCAGGCGAAGATGATTGTATTCATAATTTCCTCCATTATATTTCTTTTCTTATATTGTAATGCAGGGGTAAGGGATTGTTAAATCGGGAAATAAAAAATCCGACCGAAAAAGGTCGGATTTTAAGGTAAAAATTATTTTGAGTACAATTCGACGATGAGCGTTTCGTTGACTTCATCTTTGTAGGGGAGTTCTTCACGCAGCGGTGTGCGGACGAGTGTCGCGGACCAGTTGTCGAAGCTCTTTTCTACATAGGGAAGGTCGAAAGACTTCAGTTCGAGGAAAGCCTGTTTGAACATTTCATTGGTTCTGTAGGCTTCTTTCAGGGTAATCACCTGTCCCGGACGTACCGGATAGGACGGGATATCTACTTTCTTTCCGTCAACGGCGATGAGACCGTGGCTGACCATCTGGCGCGCCTGGCGGATGGAGCGAGCGAAGCCTGCGCGGTATACCAGGTTGTCCAGTCTTGTTTCGAGCAGGGACAGCAGGTTTTCACCAACGACGCCGGACATTCTTCTCGCTTTATCATAATAGCGGTAGAACTGTCTTTCCAATAAGTTGTACAGCGCTTTAACTTTTTGTTTTTCTGCGAGCTGGAGACCGTATTCAGACATCTTCTTCTGACGGGTTTCAGCGGGCTGCCGTTTTAACGCTTTCGGATGGCCGTAAATGTTCATGCCAAAACGTCTGCTGGTCTTAAAACGGAGATTCTTGTTTGTTGCCATTGTGTAAATCACCTCTCTAAAAAAATACAGCTGTGGAGCTGTTGAATAGCTTTATAATTATATCTGAATAAACTCCGGCTGTCAAACCCGTTGAGTTCCTTCGAATAGGATCCAGGCGAATAATTTTTCCCCTTTTGTAGTTTCTTTTTTATGGAGCCCTATAATTTCCGGGGCCAAATCAGGGTATCGATTCATATATTTTTCAATGAAGAGGAAGTAGGAAATATCGTTCTGTGTCCATTTTTCTCCCGCCGTGACGGCGCAGATGCCGGGCGGATAAATCATGGCGCATTCGAGGGCAGTTTTTCCTTTCAGTCGGGAAAGAGGAAGAAGTTTTCTGTCTCCTCTGACGAAGGCTTCCGTGGCTTTTCGCCCGCTGCAGGCCATTTCCCTTCGGTGCAGGGAGAAAATGCTGTTTTCCAGGCGGGAAGCATTCTCTTCTTCAAGGAAGTTTTCTATCTGCCTGCCCAGTTCAGCGACGGTCATGTTGTAATTCCCCGAGAGTTTCGGGAGAATTTCCAAAACGGGACGATGCCAGGCGTTGTTTTCAAAGTCCATTAATGCGGAAACGAGAGCCTCTGCTTTTTCTTCCTGATCTCCCGGCTGGATGAGAAAGAGGAGTGTGTGAAGCCCGCATTTTTCAGGGGTAATATTTCTTTTCTGAAGATAGAGGGAAAGAAGCATGGCAGGGTACGGACGTCCTTTTCTGTTCGTGGTGAGAAGGATTTTGCACGGATCGATCCGTGTGTGGGAAAAGTGTTCTTTTTCATTTCCTTTTTCTCCATACTGCCAGAAGCGCGGGGCGGAAAGAATTTCTTCCGTGGAATATGTTTCCCATGGCCGTCCGTCAATGATACGGGGGAGCAGGGGGGTGACGCTTCGGCAGGATGTAAGGATCTTCTTCCGCAGCTCTACGGTGAAGTGGGCCGCATCCTGCCAAAGAGCATGCCCGTATTTCCTGTGAAGAAAAGCATTCATTTCGAGAGCGGAGAAGAAGGGGAAGTAAGGACTGGTGGAAATATTCATGAGAAAGGCGTTGTCTAAGACATCGTCAGGAAGGTACCTCTTTTTACCGCGAAGGTGGCTGTCCTTTTTCAATATCTGCGAGGTTTGTGAAAATCCCGCCAGTTGTTTGTGGACAGACTGGGTGACGAGAAGTCCGGGATCTTTATCTGTGAGGACCAGGGTAAGGGGAGACAGGCTTTCAGTCAGGGAAAGGAACTGCTCGTATCCTGCCCATGCGGCATCAAAGAGAATATAGTCGCAGAGGTTTCTTAATTTCATGAGGATGTATTTCGCATCGGCCATGAAACCGTCATAGGTGGCAAGCTGGACGACGGCAAGGCGGTAGGGCCGTTTCCTGTTCTTGCTTTCCGGCACAAGACGTGCCGCTTCTTTTCGCAGGTGTTTTTCATTAAGGCTGCGTTTGTCGATACCGGCGATGATTCCGTTTTTCAGCCGCAGGGAGTCCAGGCAGACCGGAATGGCGCCGCATTGGAGAAGGGCGCCTTGATAAACGGATTTATGGCTGTTCCTGTCAAGAAGGACGAGATCATTTTCAGAAAGAAGCGCCTGGCAGCAAATGCGGTTGGAAACGGAAGTGCCGTGGAGGACGAACCATGCCCGGTCTGCGCCGAAGGTGTCGGCTGCCAGTTTTTCCGCTGCCCCCGCCGCGCCTTCATGGGAAGATGGGTTGCCGGGGTCATTGCCTGAGTCGGACATATCGGCGGCAAACATGGCATTTCCATAGAAGCGGGTAAACGCTTTTCCTTCTTCTGTAAGGTTGTAAAAGTCTCCGCCGTGGTGGCCGGGCGTATCAAAGGGAAATTGTTTTTCTTTTGTGTGGTTCATGAGGGCTTCTGTGAAAGGAGGAAGCCTGCTTTTTATTTTCTTATCCATAGGGATCTCCTTTTTCTGTTCTTCATTATATACTAAATACACGGGGGCGGTTTGTTTGTGAATGTATATCCACTATGATAAGATAGAAATTGGAAAATTGCCGCTGACGGAGGGGTTATGGAAATAACAGGAGGCAGCTACGTAGTGAGTATTCCGGTCTATGAGGGGCCGATGGATCTGCTGCTGCACTTGGTGTCGAAAAACAGAATAGAAATCCATGATATTCCCATTCATGAAATTACTGACCAGTACCTGGAATATTTAAATCAGGCGCAGGCTTTTAATCTGGAGCTGGGAAGCAGTTTTTTTACGATGGCGGCGACACTGCTTCTGATTAAATCAAGGACGCTTCTTCCGAAACGACGGCAAGAGGAAGAAAGTGAGACGGAGGATCCCCGCCGTGAGCTGGAACGTTCGCTGGAAGAATTTAAGCGGATGAAAGAAATCCGCGCCCATATCGAGTCGCTCATACGGGAAGAGGAAGTGTACCGCACGAAAGAGCCTGCTGAAATAAGGAGCGGGCTCTATACGGGAAAGATTTCTCTCCAAAAGTTGTCGGCCGCGTTTTTTGCTCTTTATGAATCGCTGAAGGAAGAGGAGACGACGATTATGGAGCAGGAGGAGGTTTCTCTGGATGATGAGATAGAGGAACTCCGTTTTACGCTGCGCCGAGAGAAAGCGGTAGGACTGATGACATATTTCCGGGGGAAGAAGACAAGACTGCGCCTCGCCGTGTCGCTGATGGCGCTTTTGGAGCTTCTCCGCACGGGGGAAGTTCTGCTCCGTGATACGGTGTCGGGACTTATGATAGAAGGAGGACGGCCATGAGAGGGCTGAGCCGTTTGGCGGCATTACTGGAAGCATTCCTTTTTGTTAAAGGAAATCCTGTGACTATGGAGGAATTGGTAAGCACGCTTAAAGAAAATCCCGATGAGATTGAAAAAGCGCTTGCCCTGCTGAAAGAAAGATATGGAAAAGATGATTCCGGGATTACGCTCCATGAAACGGGGGCAGGCTGGTCTCTTGCAACGAAGAAGGAATATGATGCATGGCTCACAGAAACGTTGGGGAAGCAGACGCCTCTGTCAGGAGCGGCGCTGGAAACTCTTGCGGTCATTGCCATGAAAGAACCGGTGACACGGGCAGAAATAGAGAAGATCCGCGGCGTTTCGGCAGGACGCATACTGGCGGCGCTTCTTGAAAAAGAGCTGGTGGAAGAACGGGGGCGGTTGGAGGTGCCGGGACGGCCTATCTTGTACGGAACGACCAAACAGTTTCTGAAATGCACGGGACTGTCGAGTGTGAGTGAATTGAAGATGAAATGGGCCCATGCGCCGGATGAAGGAGAGTTGTTTTGAAGGAACGATTACAGAAAATATTGAGCCATGCAGGGGTCTGCTCCCGCCGTAAAGCGGAAGAATTGATTCTGGCAGGCCGTGTCCGTGTAAACGGCAGGGTCGTTAGGGAACTGGGGACGGAGGCGGACGTCTGTACGGATAAAATTGAAGCCTTGGGTGAAATTGTGAAGCCGGAACCGCTCCGCTACTATTTATTCCATAAGCCGGATCGTGTGATTACTTCTGTTTCCGATCCTGCGGGACGAAGAACGGTTATGGATTATTTCCGCCGTGTGCGGGAACGTGTATTTCCCGTGGGAAGACTGGATTACCATTCGGAAGGGCTCCTTTTGGTGACCAATGACGGACAGCTTGACTTTATTCTGACCCATCCCCGCCATGAAGTGCAGAAGGAATATGAAGTGGTAGTTCGCGGGAAGTTTTCTGAAAAACTGGCAAAGAAGATGGAAAAGGGTGTAAAGATTGACAGCGGTGTGACCGCGCCCTGTGAAATCGAAGTGCTCGGCTATGACGCGGAAAAGAATAAAACAAGGCTCCGCATGGTACTCCATGAGGGAAAGAATCGTGAGATCCGCAAGATGATGGAAATCTTCCACTATCCGGTTTTTGAATTGAAGCGTATCAGGTACAGTTTCCTTACGCTGGATGTGAATCGCGGGCAGTACCGCCGTTTGACTGCTGCGGAGGTAAAAAAGCTTTATGAGCTCCACCGGTAAAAAAGTCGCCATTATCGGCGGCGGGGGGGCGGGGCTTTTGGGGGGGGGGCCCTCCCCG